>OJJT01000029.1_pt1 | contig 142503 bp, 131 predicted proteins | sample 1596281 | NCBI WGS metagenome assembly OJJT01 (sample SAMEA4350145, study PRJEB24818) | metagenome | biome: human; feature: gut; material: faeces | place: Denmark | collected 2013-09
ACGTTCTGACCGCTGTTGACCTTGTTGTCTACTCCGAGTCCCTCGGCGACTACATCAAGGGCTACAACTCCTGGTTCGTCGACCGCTACACCCCCCAGGGCACCCTCGCTGAGACCGTGTTCAAGCTGTACAACACCACCGGTGTTGTCGTGAACAACGAGGCCATGGGCAATGCCACCACCGACATTGCTGCCAGCTACACCACCGCCGCCATCGCCAAGGTCAAGGCCGGCACCGGCCTCGACATGATGTACCATGGCGTGAAGGTCTGGTTCACCGGCACCGCCGCCACCAAGACCGCTGCCGCTTCCGGCACCGCCGTGTTCGTCAAGGACCTGGCGAAGGTCACCGAGTACTGCTGCTCTGAGATCGCTACTGGCACCGCCGCCGCTGGCAAGCTCACCAATGTTGAGGCCACCAGGAACATCGGCGACACGTCGAATGCCAAAGCTGTTAAGTATGAGTTCGACATAGTCGACAACACCGCTGTTGGTCAGGGCGTTGTCACTGTTACAACCTATGCCAGCTACGATTACATCACCTTTACCTCTACGCTGAACAAATACAGCAACTTCACTTTCTATGGCAAGGTTGACAACGCCAACATCAAGACCGATGTCAGCGCAGTCACCTCCACTACCCCGCTCGTGGTCATCAAGGCCGGCGACAAGGCGTATCATGTTTTTGCCGCCACTGCTACCAGCGGTGCTGTCACTGGTTACTCCGAGGTTACTGGCGTCATAACTCTGTCCGACGGCACGAAGCTGTCTCCGTCCAACATTGTTATGCAGGGCACTAGTACAAGCCTCAGGAATCTGAAGGACACTCTGGCTGACAAGACTCATATTGCGCCGACCTACTACTTCGTCCTCGATACTCACGGCCACTACATGTTCCTGACCGACGAGTATTACAAAACCGTTGCCTACTTCACCGGCGTGCTGAAGGATGTCAGCGCTCACGGCTCCTGGAGCAACGAGGTTGCCTTTGTTGCCCAGTTCGTTGATGTTGAGGATGGTTCTGTTGAAGAGATCCCCGTGACCAAGGAATGGGCTGTTAGGGCTTTGGCCGACTACGACACGCACGAAGATCGCAGCCACATGTACGGTTACTATGACATCACCGACGAGCTCTACGGCGATGCCACCTATGCTCCTGAGCATGTGTTTGTTTCCAGCCCGCTCTACGGCGCGAAGTATGTCTACGCCGACAATGTCGATTTCAATGCTTACGACACTCAGAACAAAGTCTATATCACCGAAGACTCGTATTACCGCTACGATCCTGACACCGTGGTGTTCTACATTGCCACCGGTGCCGGCAGCTCCCTGAAGGTTGACAAGTATGTTGGCGTTGATGCTCTGCTGGCCGGTCTGGCGGAGAAGTACAACATGACTGTCACTGCTGCCAACATCGTTCATGCCGCAATGACCTACACCACGACCAGCGCTGGCAACAACGAGGTTCTCACGGTGTTCGGTTATGAGGAATATTGGGCGCACGGTGAGTTCCTGTTCTTCCCGACCGACGTCACCAAGTTTGAGTATCACGACGACTATGTCCTCACTTATGCTTACCTGAACGGCGAAGCTGAGAAGAAGCCCGTCCGCTTCGATAAGGATTACTTCAATGGCTTCATCAATGACGAGGGTAGTTTCGGTCTGTACCAGAGCGTAACTCGCGGCTTCTACTGGTATCACATCAACGCCGAAGGCAATTACGAGATTGACCGCGTCAGCCCGGCTGAATGGGGCTATCTGTACGATGACGCTACGATTCGCCTCGACACGGCTGGCTCCAAGGTCTGGATCAACGACATCCCGGTCTCTGGTGACTTCAAGGTTGTCGACACCCGCACCGTTGATGATGACGAGAAGATCGAGACCGTCAACGACCTTGCAACCCTCATCAAGGAGGAGAGGTTCAACGAGCTCAACATTCAGCTTGCGTACATGATCTACACCGAGAAGAACGAAATCGCCGCTCTCTATGTTGTCGACAAGAACCTCGGCGAGGCGTACTTCGCGATAGACGATGAAAGTCTGAGCGATTGGAGCTTCTCTCCTACTAGCGACGTCAAGCTGTCTGGCCGTGTGTTTGAGAATGGCTACGTCAAGCTTTACAATGAGAAGCTCGCCGACATCGACAATGACACTGTCGTCGATCTGACCGTCAAGGTCAACTACAGCACTGAAAAGAAAAATCTCGACGAACTTATCTGGTCCGGGCTTGCTTCCAAGACTGTCACTGGTGTTGTCGTAAATAAGGAAGGCGCTGCACCGTACGTCCTCGTTAAAGCGAGCGACATAGCTGGCACTGGCTATTACTTCGCTGGCGTCCTTATTGAAGATATCACCTACGGCGTCACCATTACGAATCAGCAGACTGAGTTTGCCATCAGGTATAAAGTCAACAACTCTGGTGATTCCAAGCTGTATGTTGCCAAGGAAGAGATTCCTCTCCATGTCGGTGATTACCTGACTTTGGCTTTCGTGCGCGATGCCGTTGCTGATGGAACTGTTGCCACCGTCGCTATGAACAACAACGATACTCCCGAGAGTGTCAGCGTGACGTTTGAAGACGGTACTGCTTGGATAATCACTGTCAATCCGAATGGCAATTACATCACGGTTATTAGCATCACTGCTAACTACCAGCTTAAGCTCGCTGAAGGCGTTACCGTTAAGGACTACGGTATGCAAAACACCTCCGCTATCAACAATGGCATGCTCGCCAATTGGGTCCCCGGCGATCCCGTTGATGTGCTGCTGAAGTATGCTGGCGACAAGGTGAACACCGATCAGTCTTACCATGCTTACTTCACCTTTGGCGGAGAGAAGCGGTGGATCTCTAATGAGTCTGCTGACGACGTTGCTAAGGACACCAACAAGACCATCACCTTTGAAGATGTTGTGTTTGACGGTGTTCAGTACGACAATACCAACAAGGTCAACGTCGTGACTGTGAATGGTATTGAATGGGCTGCTGACAACAACACTCACGCCTAATCCAGCACTAACCTAAACTAAAACCGGATCCCGGTTTTCCCGCCCCCTTCGGGGGGCGGGTTTTTCATTATACGGACGTTTAAGAACTGTGAATGAACAAATACTGAACTTTTTGCTAAGACATTATGTGGTTTAGACCCCATAATTTGTGCATTGTGACGGTTGACAGGTCCGAATTAAGGTGCTATGCTCATATTCAGTCACAGGCTGTGAAGGAAAGAGTAGTCCGTCGGATGCGGCGCAGAGAGCCCCGGCAAGGTGGGAGCGGGGCGCGCAAGGTCGGATGAACATGGTTCCGGAGCCGCGCACCGAACCGTTTTGCGGTAAGGCTGCGACGGGTGCGCCCGTTATCGCGTCAGGAGTATGATGGTACTCCGTGAGGCCCTTGTCGTGAGGCATGGGTGAATTAGGGTGGTAACACGATCTTTCATCGTCCCTGATGCTATTCTGCATCAGGGACGGTTTTTTTATTCGGGGTGATAGCCTTGGCGCTCATAGAAATCAAAAACCTCTGCAAAACCTTCGGCTCCGGCGATAACGCCGTCCACGCGCTCGAAGATGTCTCGCTGAACATCGAGGCGGGCGAGATCTTCGGCATCATCGGCCTCTCCGGCGCGGGCAAGTCCACGCTCGTCCGCTGCATCAACCTCCTGGAGCGGCCAACAAGCGGTACCGTCACGGTGGACGGCGCGGATATGTGCTCGCTCTCCGAGCGCGAGCTCCGCAGCCAGCGCCGCGAGATCGGCATGATCTTCCAGAGCTTCAACCTGCTCATGCAGCGCAACGCTCTCGCCAACGTCCGCTTCCCGCTCGAACTCGCGGGCGTCCCCCGCGCGAAAGCCAACAAGCGCGCGCAGGAACTGCTTGAGCTCGTCGGCCTCGGCGACAGGCTCCGCGCCTACCCTGCCCAGCTCTCCGGCGGCCAGAAGCAGCGCGTCGCCATCGCCCGCGCCCTCGCCACGGACCCCAAGGTCCTGCTCTGCGACGAGGCCACCAGCGCCCTCGACCCCACCACCACCGAGAGCATCCTCGAACTGCTCAAGGACCTCAACCGCTCGCTCGGCGTCACCGTTGTGGTGATAACCCATGAGATGCGCGTCGTCGAGAGGATCTGCTCCCGCGTCGCCATCATAGCAGACAGCCGCATTGCAGAGCTCGGCCCCGTCCAGGAAGTGTTCCTCCATCCGCGCACCGAGGCTGCCAAAAAGCTGGTCCTCCCCTCCCGCGCCGGCAAGCTCGAGGGCTTCTCCAGGGACGGCGAGAATCGCGCTGTGGACGAGTGCCGCGGCAGCCTTATCCGTCTCGCCTTCGACGGCGAGACCACCGACCGCCCCATCATCGCGGACATGATCCTTTCGCTCGGCGCACCAGTCAGCATTGTCTACGCCGATACCCGCAGCATCGAGGGCAGGCTCTACGGCCACACCGTCCTCCAACTGCCCAGCGAACCCGAAACCGCAGATAAAATGCGCCGCTGGCTCGAAAGCCAGGGCATCAGCTTCACGGAGGAGGAATGAACATGCTCGATCTGGTTCTCAAGGGCCTCGGCGAGACCATATACATGACCGTCGCCGTCACCTTCTTCGCCTATGTCGTCGGTCTGCCGCTCGGCCTCGTCCTCGCCGTCACCGCCAAGGATGGGCTCCGACCCAACCGCGCCGTATACCTTGCGCTCAGCGCCGTCGTCAACGTCCTGCGCAGCGTGCCGTTCCTCATCCTCATCTACACCATGCTGCCCGTCACCCGCTTCGTCGTCGGCACCGCGATAGGCACCAAGGGCGTGCTGCTGCCGCTCTTCGTCTCCGCCTTCCCCTTTGTGGCAAGGCTCGTAGAATCCAGCGCAAGGGAGGTGGACCGGGGCGTCATCGAAGCGTCCCGCTCTATGGGCGCCTCCGTCTGGCAGGTCGTCGTCAAGGTCCTCGTCCCCGAGGCCATGCCCAGCATCCTATCCGGAGCGACCATCGCCGCTACCACCATCCTCGGCTACTCCGCCATGGCCGGCGTCGCCGGAGGCGGCGGACTCGGCGCCATCGCCATCAACTACGGCTACTCTCGATATAACTACGCCGTCATGCTCACCATGTGCGCCGTAATCGTGATCGTCGTTCAGCTCATAGAGACCCTCGGCAAGACCTCCGTGAGACTGAAAGACCGCAGACTCAGATAATTTGAATTTGAAGGAGATAATGAAAATGAAAAAGCTGCTTTCCATCCTGCTGTGCGCCGCGCTCGTGCTCGGTCTCGCCGCCTGCGGCGCCCCCGCTTCCGAACCCTCCGCCCCCGCGGCCGACGTTCCCGATCCCACCGACGCCGCCCCGGCCACCGACGCTACCTCCGGCGAGCTCGAAAAGCTGGTCGTCGGCGCCTCCAGCACCCCGCACGCCGAGATACTCGAGGCCCTCAAGGGCGAGCTTGAGACCCTTGGCTACGAACTCCAGGTCACCATCTTCGACGACTACGTCATGCCCAACCTCGCCCTCGCCGACGGCGAGATAGACGCGAACTACTTCCAGCACGAGCCCTACCTGCTCAACTTCAACGCCGAGAACAACACCGAGCTCGTCTCCGCCGTCGCTGTCCACTACGAGCCCATGGGCATCTACAGCAGCAGCAAGTCCAGCCTCGATGAGATAGCCGAGGGCGACATCATCGCCGTCCCGAACGACGGCACCAACGAGGCCCGCGCCCTTCTCCTTCTCGAAGCTGAAGGACTCATCACCCTCAAGGACGGCATCGACGCCTCCACCGAGACCGCGACCATCCTCGACATCGCCGAGAACCCGCTGAACCTCGAGATCGTTGAGATGTCCGCCCAGAACATCCCGCACAGCCTGCCCGACGTGGCCTATGGCGTCATAAACGGCAACTACGCCCTGCAGGCCGGCCTCACCGGCAACGACGCCCTCGCCAGCGAGAGCGCCGAGTCCGACGCCGCGCAGACCTACGCGAACATCCTGGCCGTCCGCGCCGGCGAGGAGAACACCGACAAGACCCAGGCCCTCATCACCGCCCTCACGAGCGAGACCTGCCGCGAGTTCATCGAATCCACCTACGACGGCGCCGTCGTGCCGATCTTCTGAAAAAAGCAAGCGGCCGCCTCCTAAATGGAGACGGCCGCCGGAACGCCAAAAAGCCGCCCCTTTTGGGGCGGCTTTTTGCTTTCGTGGAGCGCTCAACGGGCAAAGTACAGGGCGAGCGCGATGAGCACGGCCTCGAAGAACAGTATGAGCGGCATGCCTATTGTAAAGCTGTCGTGCTGGGTCTTGTGCCGGAATGCGTACATGCCGGCGATGATGCCCAGCGAACCTCCAAGCACTGCCACAAGGAACAGCGTCGCCTCCGGTATCCGGCGTTTCCCCCGCCGGGCGCGGGACTTGTCCGAGGCCATGAGGATGAACGCGTCCAGGTTTATCAGGAGCAGATACGCCCCCAAAAGTATGAGCAGGAGCTTCATTTGCCTTTCCTCCGCCTTCTGTCGTATGGCGGGACGAGACAGCCCTTGCCGAAGCCTATGAGGTCCTCCCGGCCCGCCTTGCGCAGCGCCTCCAGGACCAGGCGGCGGTTCGCGGGGTTCTGGAACTGCAAGAGCGCGCGCTGCATCGCCTTCTCCTCGGGCGAGCGCGGCACGTATACCGGCTCCATCGTCCGCGGGTCCAGGCCGGTGTGGTACATACAGGTCGAGACCGTCCCCGGCGTCGGGTAGAAGTCCTGCACCTGCTCCGGTCTGCGCCCGGTCTTTTTCAGGTACTGCGCCAGGGCTATCGCGCTCTCCAGCGTGCTGCCCGGGTGCGAGCTCATGAGATAGGGAACGACATATTGTTCCTTATCGTACCTCGCGTTCAGGCTTCGGTACTTCTCCATGAAGCGCTCGTAGACGTCTATGTGCGGCTTGCCCATGTAGTCGAGCACGGAGTCTATGCAGTGCTCCGGTGCGACCTTGAGCTGGCCGGAGATGTGATATTTCACGAGCTCGGCAAAGAAGTCGCCCTTTTTGTCGCAGAGCATGAAGTCGTATCTTATCCCGCTGCGTACAAAGACCTTTTTCACCCCCGGAATGTTCCGGAGCTTGCGCAAAAGCGCGAGGTAGTCGGAGTGGTCGGCCTCTATATTTTTGCAGGGCGTGGGCGCGAGACAGCTGCGGTTCGCGCACATGCCGTTTTTGAGCTGCTGGGAGCAGGAGGGCTTTCTGAAGTTCGCGGAGGGCCCGCCGACGTCGGAGACGTAGCCCTTCCAGAGCGGGTGCTTCGTCATGGCCGTGACCTCGCGGATGACGCTCTCGTGGCTGCGGCTCGTCACCATCCTGCCCTGGTGGAAGGCCAGGGCGCAGAAATTGCAGCCGCCGAAGCAGCCCCGGTTGTGTATGACGGAAAAGCGGACCTCCTCTATTGCCGGGACGCCGCCCAGGGCCTCGTACATGGGGTGGACCTCCCGCGTGTAGGGCAGCTCGGCCACCCGGTCCAGCTCCGCCGTGGAAAGCGGCATGGCCGGCGGGTTCACAACGAGGTAGCGGTCCCCGTGCGCCTGGGCCATTGCCCGACCCCTGACCGGGTCGTGCTCGGCGTATTCTATCCGCGTCGCCTCGGCGTAGGACCTCCTGCTCCGGCACACGTCCTCGTAGGAGGGCAGCATGACCGCCTCCGCGGGTGCCTCCTTGGCGATATAGGCGGTACCGCGTATGTCGTGCAGCTCGGAGACGGGCCTTTTCTTCTTGAGCGCCTTCGCTATCTCTATCGTGGCGTACTCGCCCATGCCGTAGACGAGCAGGTCCGCTTTTGCGTCGAAGATGACGCTCCTGCGCACCTTGTCCTCCCAATAGTCGTAGTGCGCGAAGCGGCGCAGGCTGGCCTCCAGCGAGCCGATGACTATTGGCATCTCGGCCCCGAAGGCCTCTCTTGCACGGTTGGCGTAGACGATGACGGCCCGGTCCGGGCGAAGCCCCGTCTTTTTCCCGGGCGAGTAGAAGTCCTCGCGCCTTCTGTGCTTTGCCGCCGTGTAGTGCGCGACCATGGAGTCCAGGTTCCCCGCGCCTATCATGACGCCCAGCCTCGGCGCGCCCATGGCCTTGAACGCCTCCGCCGAGTGCCAGTCCGGCTGGCAGAGCACGGCGACCCTGTAGCCTTCGGCCTCCAGCACCCGGGCAATGACCGCCGTGCCGAAGCTCGGGTGGTCCACATATGCGTCCCCGCCGACGACGAGGAAGTCATACCACCACCAGCCGCGCTCGTGCATGTCCTCGGCGGACACCGGCAGGAAATCGGCCCTGTCGATCACAGCAGTTCACCTCCGTACCAGCCGCTTACGCCCCGGTGCTTCACGAGATAGCCCCGGCTCGTCTCCTCCACGACGGATACCTCGTCCCCCGGCTCCAGGGGCAGGCAATAGTCTGTGCAGTCGTTGCAGCGGACCTCGCCGCTCTCGCCGTAGAGGTATTTCGTGAGTATGTCCAGCTCGTAGCCCGTCCGCACGTGGACGCATCGGGAGAACTCCTCCCCCCGTTCCAGGATACGGACGAGGTTGTCGCCCCAGCGGATATAGGCGCTGCGCTCCGAGCCGCGCTGCCCGGCCCTGACGCGCCGGACGGGGAACTTGTCGTAATGCTCGAAGCGAAAGTCCTCGCTGCCGTTTCTGGGGATGATGAGGGCGTTGAGCTGGCCGTCGTCCTTGAGGACGCAGCCGCCGTCTATGCTGATTATCCTGCGCTCCCGTTCTATGATGGGGTTTGCGCAGACGGTGTCCGCCCCGTAGAGCATGACGGGCCAGTGGCCGACGATGACCCAGCGGTCAAAGGAGCGGCCCTGGCCGAGGAAGTTGTCGTTTTTCATGCAGCTCCAGCCGTCCCAGCTCTCCGGCTCGCCCTCCGGCAGGCCGCCGTGGACAAAGACGTAGCGCCCCGCATCTATCACATGGGGCAGGCTGTCCAGGAAGTCCAGCTCCGGGGCGAAGGCTTCGCCTATCCGGCGCCGGAATTCGGCCATGTCCGTGTCCTCCCGGACCTCGAAGCCGATCTCGGCGCTCATCTGGGCCAGCAGGCCGGGACCCCAGCCCGCGCTGTTGGCCAGCAAATATTTTTTTGTGTAGATGTCGGAGCGCGGCGTGGCGCGGTAGATCTCATCCTGCCAGCAGTCGCAGTTGCCCTGCACGGCCAGGACCCGCCGTTCTTTGGCCAGGCGCATGATATAGCGCAGAGTCTCAAGGCTCTGCCCGCCCTTTTCGACCATGTCCCCGCAGAACACCAGGGTGTCCTCCCCGCGCAGGTCCAGCTTGTCCAGCAGGCCCCGGAGATAGGGCAGGTTGCCGTGTACGTCCGAGATGGCGATGATGCGCCCGGCCGCGGGCAGCTCCAGCTTGTGTATGACGGCCTTCATCAGTTCTTTCTCTCCATGAGCAGCTGGTCGGAGGAGACGCCCGGCTCCACAGCCAGTTCTTCAAAGCCGTAGTGCCTGTAGAAACCGATCGCAGCCTCATTCGTCACGGCGACGTGGAGGCGCACCGCGCTCCGGCCCCTGTCCGCAAAATATGCCGCGGCGCAGCCGATGAGCTGCACGCCGTAGCCCTTGCCCCGGAACTCCGGGACGAGATACAGCAGGCTTATCCAACCGCAGCCCTCGTCCCTGCCGCGCCTCGGGTCCAACTCCAGAACGCCTACGGGCCTCTCGCCGTACATGACCTTCATGAGGCAGTCGCGGTCCTTGGCCGAGTGCGAGCGCGCCGAGGCCAGGTAGACACGCGGCACAAAACCCGCCGAGGAGCCGTGCGCCACGGCCCAGGAGTCCGCGTAGCAGCGGGTGTAGAACTCGGCGTCGCCGGGGTTTTTGGGGTCCAGCGGCTCGAAACGCAGGCTGGTGGGGTCGTCCTTCTTGGTGTCGCGCCACCAGCGCTGCTGCGCAAAGGTCGAAAGCCCCTCGCCCAGGTGGCTGTTATCGTTGTAGTATTTGACGCTTATGCGCCCGTCCTCCACCTCCAGCAGGCTGACAGCTGTGTTGTCGCCATGGAGCATGGGCTCGCCCTCGCCGCTGTGTACGCCCATGGCGCCCATGAGAAAGATCTTTATCGCCATGCCGTGGGACACGGCGGCTATCGTGCCGCCCTCGTGCTTCGCGGCCAGTTCGAGGATGACCTTAGTCATCCGCTCCTGGACCTCCCCAAAGCTCTCGCAGCCGGGTACGAACCACCTCTCCGGCTCGTTGTTGAAGAGGTACATCTGCTCGGGCCACCTGTAGGTGATGTTGCCCCAGGGCTCGCCCTCCCAGACGCCCATGTTTATCTCGCGCAGGCGCGGCGTCGTGACGAGCTCGAGCTCCCGCCCGCGCAGGAGCGCGCCCGCCGTTGCAACGGTCCTGTCCAGGTCGCTGGAATACACCGCGTCTATCTTTACCCCGCGGAAACGTTCCGCCAGGGCGTCTATCTGCCGCCTGCCCCGGTCCGTGACCTTGCCGTTCCAGTGGCCCTGAGCACGGCGGAAGAGGTTCCCCTCCGCCTCTGCGTGACGTATGAGATATATACTTGTCATATGCGCTTCATCGTCCCATCCCGTTGTGTGTTGACCATAGGTCTTGAGTAGGCTATAATGATTGAGTTACATTTTACAATAAATCTCCGCCGGTTACAAGGATAACAGGGGGCCTGAACTTGAAAGTGATACATCTCATAAGCGGAGGCGATACGGGCGGCGCAAAGACGCACGTCCACTCCCTGCTGCGCAACCTCTCCCGGGGCATGGACGTCACGCTCGTCTGCTTCCGGGACGGACCCTTCGCGCGGGAGGCCGCCGAGCTGGGGATAGACACCCGGGTCTGCGAGGGCGGCTTCTTCTCCGCCCTGCGCCAGGTCAAAAAGCTCATCGCCGAAGAGGGCTTCGAGCTCGTCCACACCCACGGCTCCAGGGCCAACCTAGCCGGGGCCATCCTGCGCTCGGGCTGCGGCAGGCCTGTCGTCAGCACCGTGCACAGCGACTACAGGCTGGACTATATGGGCCGCCCCCTCGCCGGGGCCACCTACGGCGTGCTGAACGTCCTGGCCCTGCGGCGGATCAAATACCACGTCGGCGTCTCGGACGCCATGCGTCAGCTGCTCATCTCCCGCGGCTTCCCGCGTGAGACCACCTTTGCAATCTACAACGGCCTGGACTTCACCCGCGAGCCCAAGCGCCTGGACAGGGCCGCCTTCTGCGAGAGGGTCGGCGCACAGGTCGGCCCGGGCGACGTCGTGGTAGGCGCGGCCGCAAGGCTGGACCCCGTGAAGGACCTGGCCACGCTCGTGCGAGGCTTTGCACTTGCCCGGCGGCAGCACCCGGAGCTCAAGCTCATCATCGCGGGCGAGGGTCCGGAGCGCCCCAACCTTCTGCGCCTGGCCGAAGAGCTCGGCGCGCGTGACGCCGTCTGCCTCGCCGGCTGGCTGGATGATATGGAGGAGTTCTACTCCGCCCTCGACATAAACACGCTCAGCTCCCTCTCGGAGACCTTCCCCTACGCGCTGACAGAGGGCGCCGCCTTCCGTCTGCCCACCGTGGCTTCCGCCGTCGGCGGGATACCAAAGCTCATAGAGGACGGCAAGACCGGCTACCTCTTCCGCCCCGGAGACCACGAGACCCTGGCCGCCCGGCTCTCGGAGCTGGCCGCGGACCCCGCGCTCAGGCAGAGGCTGGGCAACGCCGTGCGCAGCCGGGCAGCGGAGCGTTTTTCCGTGGAGGCCACCTGCCGCGAGCAGCGTGAGGTCTATGAAGAGATCCTCCGGCGCGAAAAGGAGGGCTGCTCCGGCGTCGTAATCTGCGGCGCCTACGGCATGGGCAACTCCGGGGACGAGGCCATCCTGGACGCCATCGTGGCCGAGCTGCGCTCCGTGGACAGGCTCATGCCCATCACCGTCATGAGCAGAGACCCCGCCGGCGCCGCCGCGAGGGTGGACTGCGCCGCCGTCCACACCTTCAACTTTCCTGGCTTTATGCACGCTATGCGCCGGTCCGCGCTGTATGTGAACGGCGGCGGCAGTCTCATTCAGGACGTCACCAGCCGCCGGAGCCTCTGGTACTACCTCTTCACCCTGCGCGCGGCCAAGCGCCTGGGCTGCAAGGTCATGATGTACGGCTGCGGCATCGGCCCCGTGACCAGGCCCGGCGGCGTGAAACGCACCAGGAAAACGCTCAACTCCTGCGTGGACGCCATAACGCTCAGGGAGCCGGACAGTATCGAGGAGCTGCGCCGCTTCGGCGTGACCCAGCCTGAGATAATCCTGGCCTCGGACCCCGCGCTCACCCTCCCCGCCGCCCCGGCGGAGCAGGTGGATGCCGCGCTCAGAGAGGCCGGCGCGGAGCCGGAAGGAAAGTACCTCTGCTTCGCGCTCAGGCACTGGCAGGGCTTTGAGGAAAAGGCCCCCGTCTTCGCTGCCGCTGCGGAATATGCCTTCGGCAAGTACGGCCTTGTTCCGCTCTTCCTGCCCATAAATCACAGGGACGACGTCGAGGCAGCCGCCCTGGTCGCGGCAAGGCTAGGGGATACCCCCAGCGTCGCCCTGCAGGGTCCGCTCAGCTCCGCGCTCGCCATAGGGCTGATGTCGCGGATGCAGGTGGTCGTCTCCATGCGCCTGCACGGGCTGATATTCGCCGCTGGCCAGGGCGTGCCGCTCGTCGGCGTGAGCTATGACCCGAAGGTCACCGCCTTCCTGCGCTGCGTGGACGCGGACTGCATAAGGCTCGAGGAACTGGAGGCCGGCGCGCTCTGCCGCCTCATAGACGCCGCCTACGCCCGCAGGAGCGACGCCGCCGCCCTGGAGGAAAACGTCCGGAGCCTGCGCGCCATAGAGCACAGGAGCCGGGAGACAGCCGCAAGGCTTTTGGGAAAGGAGGCCGGCCGGAATGCTTAACGCCGCCGCGCTCGTGTCCGGAGACGGGGCAGAACTCCAGGCCCTGCTGGACAGCCTGTTTTTTGGGGAGATACCGGGCTTTACGCTGGCCGCTGTCATTGCAACTAAAAGAGGCTCCTTCGCGCTCACAAGGGCGGAGGGAGCGCATGTCCCGGGCTATGTGGTCGAAGAGGACATCTTCCCGAACGGCGCCTCGTTCTCGCTCGCGCTGCTCAACAAGCTCCGGGACCTGGACATAGACTTTGTCATCCTGGCGGGCTTCGCGCCCAAGCTCTCCGAGGGACTTGCCCGAGCCTACAGAGGCCGGATGCTCGGCCTGCGCTCTGCGCTCTGCCCCGCCTTCGACGGCGTGAAGGAGCCAGAGCTCTGCCGGGCCGCGCTGGAGCGCGGCGTCAAATGGACCGGCGCAACGGTCTACGCGCCCACTGAGTCCGGCGAGGTCGGCCTCATTTTCCTGCAGGAACCCGTCCGCGTCCTCGAGGGCGACGGGCCGGAGGATCTCCGCCGCAGGATCATCGAGACCGCCGGCCCCATGCTGGTCGAGGCCGTCAAGGCCCAAGCAAAATAACCCCCGCGCCCGCGTCCGACCGCTTGACGCGGGCGTTTTCGCGTGTTAATATACATACCACACGAATGTAAAAGAGGGGGGCCGGGTCCATGGCTCGCAACAAATACCCGGAGCAGACCGTCGAGCTCATCCTTGAGACGGCGCGGCGGCTGTTTTTGGAAAAAGGCTATGAGGCGACGACTATCCAGGACATCGTGGACGGGCTCGGCGGCCTGACGAAGGGCGCCGTATACCACCACTTCAAGTCCAAAGCGGACATAATGAACGCCCTGGGCGACAAGCTCTTTGCGGAAAATGACCCTTTTCGCGCCGTGGAGGGCCGGGACGACCTGAACGGGCTGGAAAAGCTCCGGGAGGTCGTGCGCCTCCACCAGGCGGACGCGGAACAGCAGCAGCTCAGCCGCGAGTCCATCCCCATGCTCAAAAACCCGCGCGTCCTGGCCGAGATGCTGGAGACGAACCGCCGCGAGCTCAGCCCGCGCTTTCTCAAGCTCATCGAGGAGGGCCGGGCCGACGGCTCCATCCGCACGGACTACGCCCCTGAGCTCGCCGAGCTCATACCGCTGCTGACCAGTCTCTGGCTCGCGCCGACGGTCTACCCTGCCACGGCGGAGGGCCTGAGACGCAAGTTCCGGCTCATAGGCGAAATGCTCACAGCCTTGGGCCTGCCGCTCGTGGACGAGTCCGTCCTCTGCCTGGCCGACGAATATATCTCCAAGCTGTAGTTTCACAGGCTGCCCCGCGGGGCAGCTCTGTTTTGGCAATATACATACCTTATGAATGTATGTAAAAGGAGGCAGACATGGCAAAGAACAGACTGTTTACGAGGGATTTCACGCTTTTGGCCCTGGGCCAGGCCTTTTCGCTGGTGGGCAACTGCGGGCTGAGGTTTGCGCTGTCCATGTACGTGCTGGAGCAGAGCGGCTCGGCGGGGCTGTTTGCGGGACTGCTGGCTGCGGCGGCGCTCCCGGCGATACTGCTCACGCCCTTCGGCGGCGCGCTGGCGGACAGGTGCGACAGGAGAAAGCTCATGGTCGCGCTGGACGCGGCCTCCGGCGGGGCGGCGCTCCTGGCGGCGGCAGCGCTCTGGCGCTTCGGCGGACTGGTCCCGGCGGCGGCGCTGCTCATTGTCCTATCCGCGCTCGGCGCTTTTGAGTCGCCCACGGTGCAGGCCTGCGTCCCCCAGCTCCTGAGCGGGGACGACGTGCTCCGCGGCAACGCCGTGGTGAACCAGATCTCGGCCCTCGCCGCCCTGGCAACGCCCTTCCTGGGCAGCCTGATGTACGCGGCTCTGGGTCTGGAACCGGTGCTGCTTGCCGCGGGGCTCTGCTTTTTCGTGACGGCGGGGCTGGAGCTCTTCATCCGCCTGGGCAGGCCCGCCGTGATCGGTCCGGGTCGGGAGAGCGGCCTGCTGGCGGACCTGGCGGAAAGCCTGCGCTTCCTGCGCCGTGAGGAGCCCGGCGTGCTCCGGCTCCTGCTGCTGGCCGGAGGGCTCAGCTTCTGCGCAGCTGGCGCGGTGTTCGTGGGCCTGCCGCACCTTGTCCGCAACGTCCTCGGCCTTTCCGCGGAGCACTACGGCGCGGCGGAGAGCGCGCTCGCGGCCGCCGCCGTGCTGGGCGCCATGGCCGCCGGCATACTTGGCCCTAAGCTCCGGCGCTGGGACCTGCTCATCTGCGCCTTCGGTCTCGCGCTGCTGCCGGCGGCCGCGGCCTTCGCGCTGCCCTTGGGCAGCATCCCGGCCTTTATCCTGCTCACGGCCTCCTTTTGCGCGGGCCAGCTCGTGTGCACGCTCTTTTCCGTCCTGGCCGTCTCCATGATACAGCGGCGCACGCCGGAGGGGATGACGGGGAAGGTCATGGCCCTCAGCTCCGCGCTGTCCATGTGCTCCCAGCCCCTGGGCCAGCTCGCCTACGGCCTGTTCTTTGACCTCGCCGGGGCCGCGGCCCAGCTCGTCCTGCTGCCCACCGCCGCCGTGATCTTTGCCGCAGGGCTCGCCTCGCGCTGGCTGCGCGGTCTGCTCCGCGGCGGAGATTGATTCCGTTTTGGAATCTATGGCTCGGAAAACGAATTGCAGTCCCCCCGCGCCCAGGCTATACTGGGGCTGAGGAAATTCAGCCTGAAAAGGGGGACAGCGTCATGGAGAGGTTTGAAAACGGCGTGTACGATCTGCGCTCGGCCCTGGAATTCCTGCGCGGCAGGCCGGGTCAGCTGGCGGAGACGGAGGTGGAGGTGGACCCGGAGGCGGAGCTCTCCGGCGTATACCGCCGCGTGGGGGCGGGAGGAACGGTCATGCGCCCGACGAGGACCAACGGTCCGGCGATGCTGTTTCGGAATCTGAAGGGCTTCCCCGGCGTCTCCGCCGCCATTGGAGTGTTGGCATCGCGCGAGCGGGTGGCCGCCCTGCTCGGCTGCAAGAGCACGGACCTGGGCAAGCTGCTGTGCTCCTGCGTCGATGGGCCTGTCGAGCCCGTGCTTGCGGACTCGCCCGCGCCCTGCCAGGAGGTCGTACACCTGGCGTCTGAGCCCAACTTCGACCTCCGCAGGCTTCTGCCCGCACCGAAGAACACGCCCCTGGACGCCGGACCATATATCACGCTCGGCATGTGCTACGCCACGCACCCGGACACGGGCCGTTCCGACGTCACGATACACCGGCTCTGTATCCAGGGCCGGGACGAGCTTTCCATCTTCCTTCAGCCGGGCAGTCGGCACATCGGGGCCATGGCGGACAGGGCGGAGGAGCTCGGCCGCCCGCTGCCCATCTCCGTCTCCATAGGCGTGGACCCGGCGATAGAGGTCTGCTCCTGCTTTGAGCCGCCCACGACGCCCCTGGGCTATGACGAGCTGGCGATAGCCGGTGCTCTCCGCGGCGAGCCCGTGCAGCTCTGCCGCTGCGTCTCTGTGGACGAGCGGGCCATAGCGCGGGCGGAGTTCGTCATCGAGGGCGAGCTCGTCCCCGGCGTGCGCGTGCAGGAGGACCAAAACTCTGGAACGGGCTACGCAATGCCCGAGTTCCCCGGATACAACGGCGTGGCAAGCTCCGAGTGCCGCCTGCTCAAGGTCAAGGCCCTGACGCACAGGAAAGATCCCATCCTCCAGACCTGCATAGGCCCCAGCGAGGAGCATGTGAACATGGCCGGGATCCCGACGGAGGCCAGCATCCTGGGCATGCTGGAGCGGGCGATGCCCGGCCGGGTCCTGAACGTCTGCGCCCACCGCTCCGGCGGCGGCAAGTATATGGCCGTCCTGCAGGTATGCAAGAAGTCGCCCACGGACGAGGGCAGGCAGAGGCAGGCGGCGCTCCTGGCCTTTTCCGCCTTTCCGGAGCTCAAGCACGTCATACTGGTGGACGAGGACGTGGACATCTTCGACACGGACGACGTGCTCTGGGCGCTCAACACCCGCTATCAGGGCAACCTCGACACGGTGTTCATCCCCGGCGTGCGCTGCCATCCCCTGGACCCCAGCGCCGGGCCGGAGTACAGCCCGGTCATAGCGGACCGGGGCGTCTCCTGTAAGACGATCTTTGACTGCACGGTACCCTATTCGCAGAAGGCGCGCTTCCGCCGGGCGGAGTTCCTGGAGGCGGACCCGGCGCACTGGCTGCCCGGCTGGGAGGGCTGAGCATGGAGCCGAGGCTGATAGTCGGAATAAGCGGCGCATCCGGCGCGCCGCTGGCCCTGGCCTTTCTGCGCGGGCTCAGGGCGGCGGGCGTGGGCGCGGAGCTCATAGTCAGCCGCGGCGGAGCGCTGACACTGCGTCAGGAGTGCGGCCTGGAGCCGCAGGACCTGGCCGTATACGCCGACGCCGTCTATGATAACGACGACCTCGCCGCGCCACCGGCTTCCGGGAGCCATCCCTCGCTGGGCATGGCAGTCGTACCCTGCAGCATGAAGACCGCCGCTGGCATCTGCACGGGCTACAGCGACAACCTCCTGCTCCGCGCCGCGGACGTGGCGCTAAAGGAGCGGCGGCGTCTGGTGCTCGCGGCCAGGGAGGCCCCGCTTTCGACCCTGCACCTGCGCAATCTCTACGAGCTGAGCCGGCTCGGCGCCGTCATCGTCCCGCCGGTCCCCGCCTGGTACGCCAAACCGGAGACCATGGCCCAGGCCGAAGCGCAGATCGCCGCGCGCCTGCTCGCGCAGTTCGGCATCAGTTCACCCGAGGCCCCGCTCTGGACGGGCATGGAACAGACATAAAAAGCCCCGGCCCGACGGCATGGACGCCGCCCGGCCGGGGAATTCCATATATTCCGGTATGTTATCTCCTGCTCCGCCGCTTGAGCCAGACGGCTGACACAGTACCCGCAATGAAAATGGCAGTGCCCAAGGCTATGAGGACGATGCACAGTATATACGTCTTGTTGTGCGCAATGTCGTAATACATGGTACCGGGCTGGTCGAACAAGTGGCCCAGCCCGATCTCCTTGAAAGGCGTGCGTACATCCTGCCTGAGTCGCAGCGCGAGCGAGAGGAGGAGCGCGCCCATGCCGCTCGTGAACAGGCCCAGCAGCGCGTAATATACGCCCGCGAGCCAGCCCCATCGCCGCGCCGCCTTTTTCAGGAGCTTCGGCAGGCCCTCCGTCCAATCGCCGGACTGCGTCTGCGGCGCCTCCGACTCGTCCTCAGAGAGCAGCCAGTCCACGGAGACACCCAGCTCCGCCGCGAGGGTCGCGAGCTTTCCTGTCTCCGGCAGCGCCTCGCCGGTCTCCCATTTGGACACGGCCTGGCGCGAGACGCCCAGCCTCTCCGCCAGCGCCTCCTGAGAGAGGCCCGCGCGCTTTCTGCAATAGAGTATCTTCTCCGGCAGTTTCATCGTCTTTATCTCCTGCTCCGCCGCTTCAGGTAGATGGCGAGAACTACGCCCGCGACGAAAAGCACTCCGCCGAAGATGGCGATCGCGCCGCCCATTATGCTGACGGGGTTGTTCAGAGCGATGTTGCCCATCGTGTCGGAAAAGCCGCCCATGCCGAAGCCGAAGTTCGAGCCGTAGCCGAGGCCCGTGTCAAAGGCGCCGAACATGCGCGAGACGATATATCTCGCCAGCAGGCCCATGCCCGCGAGGAGCGCGCCGACGACGGCCATGTACACGCCCGCGAGCCAGCCCCAGCGCTTAGCCATGCGGCCTATCGTGCGCGGCAGGCCCTCCGTCCAGTCGCCGGACCGAGCCTGCGACTCCTCCGGCTCCGCCTCAGAGAGCAGCCAGTCCACGGAGACACCCAGCTCCGCTGCGAGCGCAGCGAGCTTTCCCGTCTCGGGCAGCGCCTCGCCGGTCTCCCACTTGCTCACGGCTTGGCGCGAGACGCCCAGCCTCTCCGACAGCGCCTCCTGGGAAAGGCCCGCGCGCTTTCTGCAATAGAGTATCTTTTCAGGCAATTTCATTGTCTTTACCTCCCGGCTATTGTGCCACGAGTATAGCATTTTACGCCCGGAAATGACAAGCAACCGCGGGCTGGAATCTCCGCTACCCACGGTTGCGTCTCTGTTTTTTGCCTATTTCGCGTACATTTTGCCGATTATGAGGTTGGAAAAGCGCCTCGGCAGGAGCTTTGCCGCCGCGGCTGCCGCCTTGTAGGGCAGGCCCAGGGCGATGAGCGGGCGGCTGCTCGCCCTGAGCGCCGTTTTGGCGATGAAGGCGCCCGCGGCCTCGGGGCTCATGCCCGTCTCCTCATCGTGCTCCATCCGGGCAACGCTCCGGGCCACGCGCCCGCCGTAGGCGTCCTCGCGGATGGTCTTTTTTCGGTTTGCCGTGAAGCCGGAGGCGATGTCCCCAGGCATGACCGCGCAGACGCTTATCCCGAAGGGCCGCACTTCGTTCTGCAGGGCCAGCACATAGGCGTTTATCGCCGCCTTGGACACCGAGTACCAGAGCTGGAAGGGTATCGGCAGGATGCCCGCTATCGAGCTCATGCACACGATGCGCCCGCCGCCCTGCGCGCGCATGATCGGGATGACCGCCCTCGCCGCCCGGTCCGCGCCGTAGAGGTTCAGCTCGAGCTGGGCGTGGGCGTCCTCGGGGCTCGTGTACTCCGCCGCGCCCGAAATGCCGAAGCCCGCGTTGCACACGAGGATGTCGACGCGCCCCTCGCGCCGCTCGACCTCCGTGACCGCCGCCTGCACGCTCGCCTCGTCCGTCATGTCGGCGGAGATGTGCAGGACGCCTTCGGTCCCGCCCTTTTCATGCCGGGAAAACTCATAGACCCGGCAGCCGGCCTTTGCCAGCGTCATGGCCGTGCAGCGGCCAATGCCGCCCGAGCCGCCCGTGACTATCGCTACCTTATGCGTTTTCATCTTTCCCCAGGACCTCCGCAATTATGTCCATCGCCTCGTCCAGCAGCGCCTCCGTGTGCGTGGCCATGCAGCTCATGCGCAGCAGGCACTCGCCCGGCGCGGCGGCGGGCGGCAGTACGGGATTCACGTACACGCCCGCGTCGTAGAGCCGCTTCGCGCTCACAAGGGTGCGCTCCATCTCGTAGGTATAGATAGGTATTATCGGCGTCTCGGACTCGATTATCCTCAGTCCCCGGGCCTTGAGCCCAGCCCGCGCATAGGACGCCAGGCTATGCAGACGTTGCGGCAGCTCGGGATGTTCCCGCAGGAGGCGGAGCGCCGCGAGCGCCGCCGCGCAGGCCGAGGGCGGGATGGATGCAGAGAAGATGAAGGGCCGCGAATTGTGCCGCACATAGTCGCAGACCGTCTCGGACGCCGCCATGTAGCCGCCGAGGCTCGCCAGCGACTTTGAGAAAGTCCCCATGATGACGTCCACCCTGTCCTCCAGCCCGAAGTGGCTGGCCGTGCCGCGGCCTCCCTCGCCTATGACGCCGAGGCCGTGGGCGTCGTCCACCATGACGCGCGCGCCGTACTTCGACGCCAGCTCGCAGATCTCCGGCAGCTTTGCGATGTCGCCGCCCATGGAGAACACGCCGTCCGTGACGATGAGGCAGCCCGCGGACTCCGGCACGGCGCGGAGCTTGGCCTCCAGGTCGTCCATGTTTGCGTGGCGGTAGCGCAGCATCTTGCCGAAGGAGAGGCGGCAGCCGTCGTAGATGCTGGCGTGGTTCTCGCGGTCGCAGACGACGTAGTCGCCGCGGCCTACGAGAGCGCTGATGATGCCGAGGTTCGACTGGAAGCCCGTCGAGAATGTCACGGCGCCGTCCATGTGTACGAAATCCGCGAGCTCGCGCTCTAGCTCGAGATGCAGGCGGAGCGTGCCGTTCAAGAATCTCGAGCCGGAGCAGCCCGTGCCGTACTCTGCCAGCGCAGCCTCCGCCGCGGCAACGACCTCCGGCGCGGCGGTGAGGCCCAGGTAGTTGTTCGAGCCGAGCATTATGCGCCGCTTGCCCTCCATGATGACCTCGGTGTCCTGTCTCGACTCCAGTGCGTGGAAATAGGGGTATATCCCCTTCTCCCTGCACTCCCTCGCGGTCGTATAAGCCGCGCATTTGGCGAAAAGGTCCATAAGCGCCTCCCTGGTACTTAAAATAATTTAAATAAAATATTTTAAGTATATTATATCCCCGGGAGTCTTATGTGTCAAGGCGGGCTATATCGTTTCTGTTTCGGAGTTCTCGTCCTCGCCAGACCTCAGAACTTCCTCTTCACATTTGCGCTGAGCTTCGATCAGAAGTTCAATTGCCTTCTCGCTTGCGCGAAACATCGTCAGATATAATTTCTTGTAATCTGTCATTTTTATCACCTCAAAGGAAAGGATAGGACATATAGTCCAAAAAGTCGATAGGACACATCGTCCTTTGATATATTTTGCTTGGTGATAAAAGTGAAGCTCAGAATACGCGACTTGCGAGAGGACGCGGACATGACCCAGAGGCAGGTGGCAGAATACTTGCACTGTGACCAGTCCCTGTATTCAAAATATGAGCGTGGCGAGCGCGCGCTGCCGCTGGAGTTTGCGATAAAACTGTCCGTGCTCTATGGCGTAACGCTGGACTACCTCGCCGGCCTGTCCGACAATCCACAAAACTGACCCGCCCGAATGACATCGGGCGGGTCAGTTCTTTTTTTCTTTTTCAGAAGCCTATCTGCGGCAGGCCGGCGAAGCCTGCTTCGAGCTCGGCGTCGGTGGGGATGTAGTCGTCCATCAGACCGTCGTTGAACTTCTGGTAGGCGTACATATCGAAGTAGCCGGTGCCGGTCAGGCCAAAGAGGATGGTCTTTTCCTCGCCGGTCTCCTTGCACTTCATGGCCTCGTCTATCGCCGCGCGGATGGCGTGGCTGGACTCCGGCGCAGGCAGGATGCCCTCCGTGCGGGCAAAGACCGTCGCCGCCTCAAACACCTGGGTCTGGGTGAGGGAACGCGCCTCCATATAGCCGTCGTGGTAGAGCTGGGAGAGAACCGGGCTCATGCCGTGGTAGCGCAGGCCGCCCGCGTGGCTCGGGGAGGGGATGAAGCCGCTGCCCAGGGTGTACATCTTCGCCAGCGGGCAGACCTTGCCCGTGTCGCAGAAGTCATAGGCAAAGCGGCCGCGCGTAAGGCTCGGGCAGGAGGCCGGCTCCACCGCGATGAAGCGGTAATCCCGCTCGCCGCGCAGCTTCTCGCCCATGAAGGGGGAAATGAGACCGCCGAGGTTCGAGCCGCCGCCCGCACAGCCTATGATGATGTCCGGAACAATGCCGTATTTGTCCAGCGCGGTCTTGGTCTCCACGCCGATTATCGACTGGTGCAGCAGCACCTGGTTGAGTACGCTGCCCAAAACATAGCGGTAACCCTCGTGCGTCGAGGCCTCCTCCACCGCCTCCGAGATCGCGCAGCCCAGAGAACCGGTCGTTCCCGGGTGCTCCGCGAGTATCTTCCTGCCGACCTCCGTCTCCATCGAGGGGCTCGGCGTAACGGAGGCGCCGTAGGTGCGCATGACCTCGCGGCGGAAGGGCTTCTGCTCATACGAGCACTTCACCATATACACCTTGCAGTCCAGGCCCAGGTACGCGCAGGCCATGGACAGAGCGGTTCCCCACTGGCCGGCGCCCGTCTCCGTCGTGACGCCCTTGAGGCCCTGGTTCTTCGCGTAGTATGCCTGGGCGACGGCGGAGTTCAGCTTGTGTGAGCCGGAGGTGTTGTTGCCCTCGAACTTGTAGTAGATGTGCGCCGGGGTGCCGAGCTTTTCCTCAAGGCAGTAGGCGCGCACCAGCGGCGAGGGGCGGTACATCTTGTAGAAATCCCGGATGTCCTGCGGAATGGGGATCTCGCGGGTCTCGTCGTCCAGCTCCTGCTTTATGAGCTCGTCGCAGAACACACCGCGCAGGTCCTCAAACTTCATGACCTCGCCCGTCGCGGGGTTGCGCAGGGGCGCGGGCTTGACCTTCATATCGGCGCGGACGTTGTACCACGCCCGGGGCATCTCCTCTTCGCTCAGATAAATTTTGTACGGGATCTTGTTCTCGGACATGGTATTTTCCTCCTTTTAAGAATAAAAAAGTCCCAAATGACCAGAAGGTCATTTGGGACAGATAAACAAATCTGCGGTGCCACCCAAATTGCGGAGACGAGCTCCGCCGGCTCTGCCCGCGCAGTCACGCGGCGGCGCTGTAACGGGCGCACACCCGGGAGTTAGCTTCGCTCCCCTCCTGAGTCCATTCACCGGCGCCCGAAGCTGCGGCGCTCACAGCGCACACGCCGCTCTCTGGAAGCCCTGACATCCGGCTACTCTTCTCAGTCCTAGGTTTCTTCCATGTCACCATAACACCGCTCGTCCATTTTGTCAAGTGCGAATTTTTATTCGTTCGTTCCGGCCTCCGGCATCAGCTCGCTGGACATGACCTTCAGCATCTCCGCTACCCGCTCGAGCTCCGAGGCCGGGAAGCGCTCCCTCATCCTGCTCATGACCGTCGAGACATAGTCCCGCATGAGGCCGATGTAGCCATAATATTTTTCCGAGAGCACGAGATAATATTCCCGCTTGTCCGGTCCGCTGTTCTCCTTGCGCAGATAGCCCTTCTTTATCAGGCTGCCCACCTTGTAGGTCGCGTTGGACTGCGAGATGTTCAAAAATTCTGCAAACTTGCCTATCGTCGGCTTCCCGAGCTGGTTTATCACCTCGAGCGAAAAGACCTCCATCGCCGTGAGCGAGCCCTCCCGCTCCTTGACCATGGAAAAGACCTTTCGGTAAAAGCTGAACTTGAACTTGTCATAAACCTCCAGGAAGTTGGTTTCCAGCGCGTCTTTTTCAACCATTTCCATCAGTTATACAGCACCAGAGCGACGTATTCGAGCGGCTCGTCCCGAAGGTTCTTCATGCTGTGGCCCTCGCCGTCTCCCGTAAAGCAGACGTCTCCGGCGCGCACCGTCGTCACCGTTCCGTTATCGTTGAACTCGCCCTCTCCGGAGAGGATGAGGAAGGTCTCGCCGTCGCCCTGGTGGACGTGCCAGCCTATCTCACAATTCTTGTCCAACCTGCCCAGATTGAAGAGGCGGCCCTTGCCGTACATGCCCTCCGCCGGCAGGATGACCCGGTTCACTACCCGGCCCTCGCCGCCCTTGAAGTTCTCCATGCACACTACCTGCCTGTCCTCGTTTCTTGTTACCATGTTTCCTTCCTCCTTACTCTCCGCACAGCTCGGCTATCGCCAGTGCGAATATTTTGCATGCATCCAGCGAATCGCGTATATTTATCCGTTCGTTCGCCCCGTGCAGGTTGGAGGCAAAGTCCGGCATACCCGCTCCAAAGGCCACGCCGCCCTCGATATCGTGCACATAGGTTCCGCCGCCGGTGTGGAGGCACTCGCCCTTTCTGCCGGTGACGGACTCGTAGCAGGCCAGCAGGGTGGAGACGAATTCGCCCTCGGCGGGGGTGTGGTGTGCGCTCTGCATATCTCCCTCGACCTCGAAGCCCAGGGAGCTCAGCGCGGTCTCGAAGGGCTTTTTGCAGTTTTCCTCGTTGGCGCAGATGGGGACGCGCCCGTCCAGCTGGACCTCGAGCCCGGTGCCGCAGAGGCTGATGAGGTCAAGAGAGAAGGTCAGCTCTCCGGAGAGCTCGTCCTTCTGGGCGATGCCGCAGGCCTGGCCGAGCCAGTCTCCGTGGGGCAGGCGGGCCGCCAGGTCACGTACTGCCCTGGTCGAATCGCAGTCCGCCAGGGGCAGGCTGGCCAGGATGGAGAGCAGCGCCGTATTGCCGTTCACGCCCTCCCAGGGCGTGGCGGCGTGGGCTTGGCGGCCGTGGACGGAGAGCTCCGCGCCGCCCTTCACGTCGCAGGCGGAGAGGACGACGCCGCAGCGCCCGGCCTCCGCGCCGCCGAGGCGGAGGACCTCCGCCGCGTCAAGGCCCAGCACCGTCGCCTTTGCGTCGGAGGGGATGACGTTTATCCTGAAGCCGCCCTCTATGGAGGACACCCGGGGCAGCGCGGACTCCGCGGCCCAGCTGCGTCTCAGGACGGGCTTGTAGCTGCCCTTTTCCACGTTGTAGAGGGGGAAGCCCGAATCCGGCGTGAAGGTGTTCGGCGCCGGGGCGTGCTTTGAATAGTAATACGGCAGGTCGCCGGAGCCGGATTCCTCGTCCGTACCCATGATGAGGCGGCAGCCCTGCTTCATGGGTATGCCGAGCTCCCTCACGCAGCGCATGGCATAGAGCGCCATGACCACGGGGCCTTTGTCGTCGTCGGTGCCGCGGCCATAGAGGCAGCCGTCGCCCTTGAGGACGGCCTCATAGGGCGGTGTGTCCCAGCCCGCGCCCTCCGCCACGACGTCCAGATGGGCGAGTATGTCCACGCGCGAGGGCAGGTCGTTCAGGTCCGCCGTGCCGACGGCGCCGCCGTACATCGCGGTTTTAAAGCCGTGCTCCGCGCAGAGGGCCAGGGCCTCGTCCAGCGCGGCTCTGGGGCCGGGGCCGAAGGGCGCGCCCGGCTCCGGCTCGCCCCGCACGCTCTTCACTGCGACGAGCCTGGCTATATCGCGTATCATATCCTGCTCATGGGCGTCCACCCACTGAGAGATGCGTTCCTTCACTGTCATGCGATCAACTCCTTTGTATATTTCTCCGCCTCGGAGATGATCCTTTCGGCGCTCTCGCCGACGTGGAATTCTCCGTTTTCATAAAGTATCCTGCCCGCCACCATCGTCAGGCGGACGCAGTCCTTCGAGCCGCTGTAGACAAGGTTCTCCGCCGGCGCGATGATGGGCCTCATGCTCGGGCGCGAGAGGTCTATTACGGCGAGGTCGGCATATTTCCCGGGGGCCAGGCAGTCGCAGTCCGGCAGGCCCATGGCCAGTGCGCCCGCGCTGCAGGCAGCGTAGAGGATGTCCGCGGCGGGGCAGGCCGCCGCGTCCTCGCGCCTGAGCTTCTGCAGGACGCAGGCGAGGTACATCTCCCGGAACATGTCCAGGGCGTTATTGGAGGAGGGCCCGTCCGTCCCCAGGGCGAGCTTCACGCCCCCGTCCAAAAACTCGCACAGCGGGGCCACGCCGCTGGCCAGCTTGGCGTTCGAGCCCGGGCAGCTGACCGCCCAGAGCCCGCGCTCTTTGAAGATCCGCCTGTCCTCCTCGTCGAACCAGACGCAGTGGAAGCCGCCGCCGCCGTAGTCGTAGAGGCCCAGTTTTTCAAAGTACCGGGTCGGACTCAGTCCGTGCCGCTCTATGCAGCCCTCATACTCCGACTTCGTCTCGCTGCTGTGGGTCCAGACCTCGGCCTTGTGCGCACGGGAGAGCTCAGCGATGTATCTGAGCAGCTCCTCGCTGGCCGTGTACTCCGCGTGGAAGCCGAGCCTGTAGCCCACAAGGGGACCCATGGAGTTATATTTTTCAAAGTCACGCTCTGCCACGGACCAGTCCGCGTCCCCGGCAGCCACGGCGCCGCAGAGCACGGAACGGAAGCCGCTGTCGATGACCGCCTGGACATAGGCGTCCCGGTGGTAATACATGTCGAAGCAGGCCGTCACGCCGCCGGAAAGCAGTTCCAATATGCCCAGCCGCGTAAAGGCGTAGACCGCCTCCGGATAGAGCTTCGCCTCGCGCGGAAAGATCTGCTGGAAGAGCCAGTCTTGCAGGGGCAGCCCGTCCGCGAAGGAGCGCAGGAACACCATGGGTATGTGCGTGTGCGCATCCTTGAAGCCGGGTACGATCAGGTCCCCGTGCAGGTCTATTTCCCGCTCGAAAGCGGGCCTTTCCGGCGTCTCCGGGCCTACATAGCATATCCTTTCGCCCTCGGTCCAGAGCTCGCCCTCCGTGATGGAGCAGTCATTCTGCCGGAGCATGGGCATTATTCTGGCGTTATATAGCCTAATCATGTGTTTCGCCTCCATGGCAGGATATTACCTTCATACCAGATTATCACCCAAAAGGCGCGGCTGTCAATTGCAAAAGCGCCGCCGCCGTGGTAAGATACGGCCGAGAGGGGCTGATAGGATGACGGCAAGGGAATTCATGGACTTCCTGCACATTTTGGAGCGGCTCAAATGCAATACGCGCCACGGCTGGACAAGTACGGGCCGGCGCGAATCCGTGGCCGAGCACAGCTACAGGCTCTGCGCAATGGCCTTTCTGCTGCGGAACGAGTTCCTGGAACTGGATATGAACAAGGTCCTGCGCATGTGCATAGTCCACGACTGGGGCGAGGCCGTGACGGGGGATATCCCCTCCTTCCTCAAGACGGAGGCGGACGAGACCGTTGAAAACAGCGCCGTGGAGGGGCTGACCGCCCTGCTGCCGGAGCAGAAGGAGGAGCTGGATTCGCTCTTTGCCGAGCTGCTCGCGCTGGATACCCCGGAGGCCAGGCTCTACAAAGCCCTGGACAGGATAGAGGCCGTCATCCAGCACAACGAGGCCCCGCTCGACACCTGGATAGAGCTCGAGAGGACCCTGAACCTCGAGTACGGCACGGAGGACTGCGCCCGTTTCCCCCTGCTGCGCGAGCTGCGGGAGATCGCCGCGGAGGACACGCGCCGCAAGCTGGCCGATGGGAAATGACCCGGGAGGTGTTCTGATGGCAGAAGGATATGTGCTCGGCATCGGCGCCGCGAATATGGACGTACACGGCAAGAGCCGCGTACCCATCGTCATGCGGGATTCAAACCCCGGCCATCTGCGCACCTCGGCGGGCGGAGTCACGCGGAACGTGCTGGAAAACCTCTCCCGCCTGGGCGTGAGGACCAAGCTGGTCTCCGCCGTCGGCGCGGACCTATACGGCGAGATGGTCCTGCGCAGCTCCGCCGCCGCAGGGATAGACATCTCCGGCGTCGTCACCATTCCGGGCGCGGCCTCGAGCTGCTATATCTCCGTCCTGGACCAGAAAGGCGATATGCTCGTCGCCATGTCGGACATGGGCATACTCGAAAACATCACTCCGGAGCTTGTTCGCTCCCTGGGCGGGGAGCTGCGCGGCGCTGCCGCCGTGGTCTGTGACCCCTGCCTCCCGGCGGAGACCGTCGCCGCAATCATCCGCGAGGCCGGGGAAGTTCCGGTGTTCCTGGACCCGGTCAGCACGAGCTACGCCAGGAAGGTGCGCCAGCTCGCGGGCGGGCTCTACTGCGTGAAGCCGAACAGGATAGAGCTCGGCGTCCTGGCCGATTCGGATACGGATACCGCCGAGGATATCGAGCGCGCCTGCGCCACCCTGCTCTCGAAGGGGACCCGGCGCGTGGCGGTCAGCCTGGGCGAGCGCGGCTGCTACTACGCGGACGCCGAGGGACGCAGGCTTCTGCGCGCCCTGCACCCCGTTGAGCTCATGGCCAACGCCAACGGCGCGGGAGACGCCTTCATGGCCGGGCTGGTCTACGGCTACGTAAAGGGCCTCAGCCCCGAGGACACGCTGGACTTCGCTCTGGGCGCCGGCTCCCTGGCCGTGGCGAGCGAGCTCACCATAAACCCGGAGATGTCCGAGGCGAACGTCCGCCGTCTGCTTCGGGAAAACGGCAGGCCATGCGCAGAATAGAAATCCGCAGGCTCTTCCAGAGCCTGGAGCCGCGGTATATAGACCTCGAGTTTTTCGGCGCGCCTGGAACGAACAGACGGCCCGCAATAAGCACGATGCAGCAGATGCTCGGTACCAATACTACTGTAATGGAGGAAGAGACATGAACGAATATCTGGACATAAAACCCGAAGTGCGCGAGGCGCTGGAGGCCGGCAGGCCGGTCGTGGCGCTCGAGAGCACCATCCTGAGCCACGGCATGCCCTGGCCGGAGAACCTGGACTTCGCCGCGCGGGTCGAGGAGGTCGTCCGCGCCGAGGGCGCCGTCCCGGCTACGATGGCGATAATGGGCGGAAAGCTGAAGGTCGGTCTCTCGGCGGAGGACCTCGAGGTCATGTGCCGGGCCGAGGGCGTGGGCAAGGTCAGCCGGCGCGACGTGCCGGTGTACCTGGCCACGGGCAGGAACGGCGCCACCACCGTCGCCACGACGATGCTCATCTCGGCGCTCGCCGGCGTGCGCGTGTTCGCCACAGGCGGCATAGGCGGCGTACACAGGCACGGCGAGGTCACAATGGACATCTCTGCCGACCTGCAGGAGCTGGCCCACACCTCCGTCGCCGTTGTCTGCGCCGGAGCCAAGCAGATCCTGGACATCGGCCGGACCCTCGAATACCTCGAGACTATGGGCGTCCCCGTGATCGGCGTGGGGACGGATGAATTCCCGGCCTTTTACTGCCGCCGCAGCGGCCACAAGCTGGATTACGCCGCAAAGGACGCGGCCGAGATCGCGGCCATACTCAAGGCCAAGTGGAAGCTCGGCCTGGAGGGCGGCGTGCTGATCGCCAACCCCATCAAGGAGGAATACGGCCTGGACTTCGACTACATGGAGGGCGTCATAAAGGTCGCGCTGGAGGCCGCGGAGGCCGCCGGAGTGCACGGCAAGGACATCACGCCCTACCTCCTGGCCAAGGTCAAGGAGCTGACCGGCGGCGAGAGCTTCAAGTCCAATGTGGAGCTCGCCCTGAACAACGCCCGCGTGGCGGCGCAGATAGCCGTAGAATACGCGAAGAACTGACCCCGCTAAAAAGTGCCGGCCCGGCAAAATTGCCGGGCCGGCTTTTTTCACTTCAGGCTCTCCAGATAGGCGCGCGGCCCGCTCAGATAGAGGTCCCCGCCCTCGGAGTCCAGGGCCACTGTCAGGGGCAGGTCCCGCACCTCCAGGCGGCGTATGGCCTCCGGACCGAGCTCCGGGTAGGCCACGAGCTCCGCACTCTCCACGCAGCCCGCCAGCAGCGCCCCCGCGCCGCCTGTCGCAGCGAAATATACCCCGCCGTGTTCCATAACGGACTGCCTGACGGTCTCCGACCTCGGTCCCTTGCCTATCATACCGAGCATTCCGGCCTCCGTCAGCTCCGGCACGAACACATCCATCCGGTAGCTCGAGGTCGGCCCCGCCGCGCCTATCGGCATCCCCTCCGGCGCAGGCGCCGGGCCGCAGTAGTAGATCACCGCGCCTTTCAAATCAAACGGAGACTCCCCGCCCGAGGCCAGCAGCTCGCAGAGCTTTTTGTGCGCCGCGTCCCGCGCGGTGTAAACAGTGCCGGAGAGCAGCACCCGGTCCCCGGCGCGCAGGGAACGCGCCGTCTCAGCGTCCAGAGGGGCGCTTATTTTTTTGGTCTCCATCAGAGCACCTCCGTCGCGTGGCGCAGCGCGTGGCAGCTCAGGCAGACCGCCGCGGGCAGCATGGCGATGTGCGTCGGCGCAGCCTTTATCCGCACCGCCAGCGCCGTTGTGCGCCCGCCCAGGCCCTGCGGGCCGATACCCGTTTTGTTTATCTCCTCCAGCATCTCGCGCTCCATCTTGTCATAAAACGCATCCTCGTGCGGCTCGTCCAGCGGACGCAGCAGTGCCTCCTTTGCAAGCCTCCCTACGGAGTCGAAGCTCCCGCCTATGCCAACTCCCACAACCACCGGCGGACAGGGCTTGCCTCCGGCGGCCTTCACCGCGTCCAGCACAAAACGCCTCACCCCGGCCTCGCCCTCCGCCGGGGTCAGCATACGCAGGGCGCACATGTTCTCGCTGCCCGCGCCCTTTGGGGCAAGGGTCAGCTTCAGCCCGTCGCCGGGGACAAGGCGGAGATATATCGCGGCGGGGGTGTTGTCGCCCGTGTTCACGCGGCGGAGCGGGTCAGATACGACGCTCTTTCTGAGGTATCCGTCCCTGTAGCCGCGCCGGACGCCCTCCTGCACAGCCTCCTCAAAACCCGGGACCTGCACCTCCTCGCCCAGCTCGGCAAAGACGGTGACAAGGCCGGTGTCCTGGCAGATAGGCAGGCCCGTCTCCCGCGCCGTGTCAAGGTTGCGGCAGAGCTCGTCCAGTATCCCCGCCGCCGTCGGCCAGGTCTCGGACTGAGCCGCCGCCCGGAGCGCCCGCTCCGCGTCCGCCGGCAGATAGCGGTTCGCTGACATGCACAGCCTGCGCACCGCCTCGGTGACGGCCTCGGCCTCTATTCTCCTCACAGCCGCGCCACCCCGCTCTCCACCGCCGCCTTCGCCACCGCCTCAGCGATGGCCAGGGGCGCGCGCTCGTCAAAGGGGTCCGGTATGATGTGCTCCGGCGCGAGCGAGTCTCCCACGAGCCCCGCCAGTGCCTCCACCGCTGCGGCCTTCATCGCGCTGTTTATGTCCCGCGCCCGCACGGAGAGCGCGCCCCGGAACACGCCCGGGAAGGCCAGGACGTTGTTTATCTGGTTCGGGCAGTCGCTCCGGCCAGTACCCGCGACGCAGGCGCCCGCCTCGAGCGCCTCCTCGTAGGCGATCTCCGGGGTCGGGTTCGCCATGGCGAACACCACAGGTCCCTTCGCCATGGAGCGCACCATGTCCTTTGAAACCAGTCCGCCCGAGGACACGCCTATGAACACGTCCGCGCCCCTCAGAACCTCGGCCAGCGTCCCCCGCCTGTTCTCGGGGTTCGTCAGTTCCGCAAGCCGGAGCTTGTGGCCAGAGAGCCCCTCGCGCCCGCGGAATATTGCGCCCGCCCTGTCGCAGACCGTTATGTCCCGCGCGCCCAGGGTGAGCAGCATCTTCGTTATCGCCGTACCCGCAGCGCCGGGGCCGTTCAGGACTATCCGGCAGTCCGGCAGCTGCCGCTCGGCGACCTTGAGCGCGTTCGTCAGCGCCGCAGAGACGACGATGGCCGTGCCGTGCTGGTCGTCGTGGAAAACGGGTATGTCCAGCTCACGCTCGAGCGCTTCCTCGATCTCGAAGCACTTGGGCGCGGAGATGTCCTCAAGGTTTATTCCGCCGAAGCTGGGCGCGAGCGCTCTGACCGCCGCGATTATCTCCGCCGGCTCGTGTACGTCTAGGCAGATGGGCACGGCGTCCACCCCGCCGAACTCCTTGAACAGCAGGGCCTTGCCCTCCATGACCGGCATAGCGGCCAGCGGGCCGATGTTCCCCAGCCCCAGCACCGCCGAACCGTCCGATACCACCGCGACGAAGCTGCCGCGGGCGGTCAGCTCCCACACGGCCTCCGGCCTGCGCACTATCTCACGGCAGGGCTCCGCGACCCCAGGCGTGTAGGCCGTTGAGAGCCCGTCCCTGTCCCGGACCTGCACCTTGCCTTTCACTTCAATCTTCCCGCGGTGCTCCCTGTGCATCCGCATCGCGGCTTCGTTGTAGTCCATCGCGTACAGCTCCTTCTCACATCTTTGGCAGTGAATTTAAGATCTCTTTGAAATACTCCGGAAGCTCGCTCGTCAGCTCCACGCGCTCACCCGTCCTGGGGTGGACGAACTTGAGCGTCCTCGCGTGCAGGCACTGGCCCTCGAGGCCGCGCTCCGGCTTTTTGAGGTTCCCATACACCATGTCCCCCAGCAGGGGGTGGCCGATGTGCGCCATGTGTACCCTTATCTGGTGAGTACGTCCCGTCTCGAGCCGGCACCTTATATGCGTATAGCCCCGGTAGCGCTCCAGCACCTCCCAGTGCGTCACTGCGGGGCGCGAGTTTTTTTCCGTCACCGCCATGCGTTTTCTGTCCGTCGGGTGGCGGCCTATGGGCGCGTCCACGGTACCGCTGTCCTCACGGAACTCGCCTCTCGCCACGGCCTCATACACCCGCGAGAGGCTCCGGTCCGTCAGCTGCGCCGAGAGCGCGAGGTGCGCGAAGTCATTCTTCGCCGCTATGATGAGGCCGGAGGTGTCCTTGTCTATCCTGTGTACTATACCGGGCCGGAGCTCACCGCCCACTCCCGAAAGGCTTGCCCCGCAGTGGTAGAGCAGGGCGTTCACGAGCGTGCCGTCCGGGTGGCCCGGAGCCGGGTGTACGACGAGCCCTCGCGGCTTGTTCACGACGATGAGGTCCGCGTCCTCATACACGACTTCGAGCGGGATGTCCTGCGGCAGCGGCTCCGGCAGCACCGGCTCCGGCAGCTCCAACTCATACACCTCTCCCGCCTCGGTCTTTTTGTTCTTCTTCACGGGTCTGCCGTCCAGGGTGACCCGGCCATCCTCTATGAGCCGCTGCGCGGCGGAACGGCTCAGTTCCGTCAGAGAGCGCGCGAGGAGAGCGTCGATCCGCTCGCCGCTCTCCTCCGCAGTTATATTCAGAATTTCAGCGCTCATTTATCCGAAAACTCCGCCAAAATGTCCTCCAGGGAGAACTCCGTTTCCGCCGCGGCCCTCTTCGGCTGCGGCGCGGGCGCAGGTCTGGACTGGGGCCGGGGCTGCGCCTGAGTCTGGACCGGCCTGTCCTGAGCCGGTCTGGCCTGGGCTGCGGGCTTCTTCTGCTGGTCCTCCCACTCGGCAAATGGGTTCTTGGGGTCTATCTGCCGGGGCTCCACCGGCCTTGCAGGTCTCGCTCCCGCGGGCCGTGGCGTATATTCCTTCACGGGGATGCGCGTGCGCTCCTGCACGGGCTCGCGCCGTGGCTCGGGCCTCTGCTGACGCTTTGCCGGCTGAGGCTTTTTCTTGCTGTGGCTGCCGCCGGAGCGCCGCTTTGCGGGCTCCTCGTCCTCATCCTCCGCATCGGCATCCTTTTCTCCGCCGAAGATGATGTACAGGCAGAACAGCACGCCGCAGCAGGAGATGAACATGTCCGCAATATTGAATATCGCGTTCAGCCTCGACGAGCCGAGGAACTCGAACTTGAACATGTCCACAACGTAGCCGTAGGCGACCCTGTCTATACAGTTGCCTATGGCGCCCGCAAGCACGCCGACGGCTGCCCAGCGGCCGAGCTTGCCTTTAATAAGGTCTTTTTTCAGCGCGTATATGACCGCCGCGGCAAAGAGCACCGCGATCACAACAAACACCCAGCGCCAGTCGCCGCCCTTCAGAAAACCGAAGGCCGCGCCCGTATTGTGGATGTTCACCAGCTTGATGACGCCGGGTATGAGCGCCTTCTCGCCCACGTCCAGCGGAATATTGAGCGACACCCAATATTTGAGCCACTGGTCTGCAATGAGCACCAGGACCACGGCCAATGCGTAATACATAGGTAACCCTCCCAGCCGGAGCTGTTGTATCTCTCTTTAGCCTACTGCCTTCGCGCAGCGCGGGCAGAGCTCGGGATGCTTTTCGTCCGTGCCGATCCCGGCGCTGTGCGTCCAGCACCGCGGGCACTTGGGCAGCGTGCTGGCCTCGACCTTGACAGTGAGCCCCTGCACGCTCTCGCCAGCCCAGCCCTCGACCGGGGCCTCGGAAACCTCAAGCTCGGATACTATGCAGAGCTCCGCGAGATTTGCTCCCTTGACGCTCTCCCAGGCGGCCTTCGCGTCCTCGCCGACATAAAGCGTGACCTTCGCGTCCAGCGGCTTGCCGACGGTCTTTTCGGCGCGGGCCAGCTCCAGAGCCTTGTTCACGTCGTCACGGATGCGCAGGAGGTTCGACCAGCGCAGCTCCTCCTCGGCGCTAAGCTTCATCGCGTCGTTCGGCTTCGGCATGTCGTTGAGCATGACGTGCCTGGGGTCGGCGCCCTCGCCGTGCGGCATGTCCTGCCAGACCTCGTTCGAGGTGAAGCTGAGCAAGGGGGCCAGCAGGCGCATCATGGCGTCCAGTATCATATAGATCGTAGTCTGGGCGCTGCGCCTCGAGAGGCTCTCCGCCCCGTCGCAATAGAGCCTGTCCTTGATGACGTCCAGGTAGAAGTTCGACATATCCACGACGCAGAAGCTGTGCACCGCCGCCGTCACACCGAAGAACTCATATTTCTCATAGGCGTTTATGCACCTCTCGACCAGCGCGTTCAGCCGCGAGAGCGCCCAGCGGTCGAGTTCCGGCATGTCCGCATACGCGACCATGTCCTTATCCGGGTCGAAGCCGTTCAGGTTGCCGAGGATATAGCGCGCGGTGTTCCTGATCTTGAGGTATTTCTCGGAGAGCTGCTTGAAGATGGCGTCCGAGCAGCGCATATCGACCCTGTAATCGGCGCTCGAGGCCCAGAGTCTCACGATATCCGCGCCGTATTTTGCGATGAGGTCGGCCGGGTCGACGCCGTTGCCAAGGCTCTTGTGCATGGCGCGGCCCTCGCCGTCCACGGTCCAGCCGTGGCAGAGGCAGCTCTTATACGGGGCCTTGCCCTTCGTCGCAACGCCGATGAGCAGGGAGGACTGGAACCAGCCGCGGAACTGGTCGCCGCCCTCGAGGTACATCTCCGCGGGCCAGCGGCCGGGGCTGTCGAGCTCCATGGACGCGATGTGCGTGCTGCCGGAGTCGAACCAGCCGTCGAGCGTATCCGTCTCTTTGGTGAAATGCACGCCGCCGCAGTGCGGGCAAACAAAGCCCTTCGGCAGCAGCTCCTCCGCCTCCAGCTCGAACCAGGCGTTCGAGCCCTTTTCGCGGAAGATATCCGATACGGATTTTATCGTCTCGTCCGTGCAGACGGGCTTGCCGCAGTCGGAGCAGTAGAAAACCGGGATGGGCAGGCCCCAGCGGCGCTGACGCGAGATGCACCAGTCCGCCCTTTCGCGGATCATGGCGATCATCCTGTCGTGGCCCCACTCGGGCATCCACTGGACCTCGTCGCACGCGGCGCAGGCCTGCTCCTTGAAGGCGTCCACGGAGCAGAACCACTGGTCCGTCGCCCTGTAGAGGATGGGGCTCTTGCAGCGCCAGCAGTGGGCGTACTGGTGGATGATGTCCTCGGAGGCGTAGAGCGCGCCGCAGGCCTGGAGGTCGTCGAAGATGGCGACGTTCGCCTCGTCCGTCGTGAGGCCGCAGTACTTGCCGGCCTCCTCGTTCATCTTGCCGTGGTCGTCCACGGGGACGACCAGGCCGATGTGGGTCTTGCCCTCGGCGTCGTACTTGCGGCAGATGTCGTAGTCCTCATGGCCGTGGCCGGGCGCGGTGTGGACGCAGCCGGTACCGGCGTCGAGCGTGACGTGCTCGCCCAGGATGATGATGCTCTCCCTGTCTATGAGCGGGTGGCGGGCCGTCATGAATTCGAACTCGGAGCCCTTCATCTCCGCCAGCACCTCGAAGCCCTCGACCTTGCCTATCTCGGCAACGCGGCCCATGAGCTCCTTGGCGATGATATAGACTTCTCCGTTCGGGGCCTTGGCCAGGACGTAGTCGAAGTCCGCGTTCAGGCAGATGGCGAGGTTGCCCGGTATGGTCCAGGTAGTCGTCGTCCAGATGAGGAAAAAGAGCTTGTCGAGCGGGCAGTACTTCGAGAGCTTGCCCAGGTCGTCCTTGACCTGGAACTTCACATAGATGGACTTGCACTCGTCCTCAGCGTATTCGATCTCGGCCTCAGCGAGGGCGGTCTCATCGTGCGGGCACCAGTAGACGGGCTTTTTGCCCTTGTAGATATAGCCCTTCTTATACATCTCGCCAAAGACCTTGACTTCCTCGGCCTCGAACTTCGGGTTCATGGTGAAGTAGGGCTTGTCCCACTCGCCGAGGCAGCCGAGGCGCTTGAAGGCGTCGCGCTGGACGTCCACGTAGTGCAGGGCGAAGGCCTGGCAGGCGTCGCGGAACTCGGCCGTCGTCATTTCCTTGTGGTTGAGCTTCTGCTCCTTGATGATGGCGGATTCTATCGGCATGCCGTGGTTGTCCCAGCCGGGGTAGTAGATGGCCTGCCAGCCGGACATGGACTTATATCTCGTGATGAAGTCCTTTATGCACTTGTTGAGCGCGGTCCCCATGTGGATGGCGCCGTTGGAGAACGGAGGGCCGTCGTGCAGGTCGAAGATGGGCCTGCCCTCGGTCCTTTTGAGCATCTCATGGTAGAGGTCGAGCTCATACCACTCCTTGAGCATATCCGGCTCGCGCTTCGGCAGGGCCGCGCGCATGGGGAACTCGGTCTTGGGCAGATTAACGGTGGAATTGTAGTCCTGTGCCATATATCTTTTCTCTCCCTTTATAGGCTTATAAACATGGTAAGGGGCAGCGCCGGTTCTGCGCCGCCCCGTCGTATCCGGTAAAATCAGTTGCCGCCCATGCTGAAAAGGCGGGTTATCTCTTCCGGCGTGATGGTCTCTCGGGGTGCGGTCTCGCCCATGACGGGGCCTATATCTATCTTCGGAGCGGGCTCGTCCGGTATTCGCGCGACCGAATCCTCAATGCTTTTGACCGTGGCGTCCACAGCCTCCTCCTGCCTGGCAGGGGCGGCGGACTTCGATATTCTCTCGAGACTCTCAAGCTGTCTGGTGCATACGGCCCTGGCTTCCTCAAAAAAGCGGCCGAAGGAGTCCTTTGCCTCCTTTAGTTTGGCCTGCTCTTTGGCGGTTTCGGCCTTGAGGGACTCCAGGCTCCTCGCGGCTGTCGCCTGCGCCTCAGCCACGACCTTGTCCGCCCTGGCTCTGGCCTCGGACTCGATCTGGCTGGAGAGCTTCTGCGCGGACATGAGCGTCATTCTCATGGCGTCCTCGCTGGCGCGGTATTCCTCTATCTTATCCACCAGCACCTTCATTTTGGCACGGAGCGTAGCGTTTTCCCTCTGAGCGGCCTCAAGCTCCGCCGCGGCCTCTTCCATGAAGTCGTCCACGCCGCCCATGTCGTAGCCGCCGAACATGGCCTTCTCAAATGTCTTTTCCCTGATGTCCTGAGGCGTCATATCCGTATCCTCCCCTGTTTGTTATGTATTCTGCCCGGCCGCCTCAGAAGTACAGGCCGCCGCTTTCTATCTGTGACATCATTTCCCCCGTCACATCCACTCCGGCGGGGGTTATGAGGTATATCATGCCCGACACGCGGTTGAGCTTGCCGTTTCTCGTATACGCTACGCCGGAGAGAAAGTCCAGCGCGCGGCGCGACGTGACCTTGTCCGCTTGGCTCAGGTCCAGCATTATCGTCTTGCCCATGGCGAAGCTGTCCGCTATTCCGGTACAGTCTGCAAACTCCTTCGGCTTGGCCAGCATGAAACCGGAACCGCCGCTCTGCGCCTGTGCCGCAGGCTGCTGGGCCGTCTCGCGCTTGGTCTGTACCCGCTCCCCCCGCTTCGGCAGGTGGAAGCTCGGCTTCGGCAGGCTGATGTTTGCGGGCTCCGCCTCTTCCTCGTCCGTGAAGAAGCTCTCCCTCCGCTCCGCCGGAACTATCGGCGGGCCGGCCTCCTCCTGCGGAGTGCCGGAGTCGAAAAACTCCTCCTCATCCCCGCCGTAGGGCTGGGCCAGCTTTTTCAGTTCGTCGAAAAATCCCATCGCCAAGTCTCCTCAGTGTTTCGCGCCGTAGTCTCGCGCCCCGAATATGGCAGAGCCGACCCGAACCATGTTCGCGCCCTCCGCTATGGCGTCCTCAAAGTCGCCGCTCATACCCATGGACAGCAGATCCATAGAGGTATTATCGTATTTTTTTCTCCCGATGTCAACAAAAAGCTCATTCATTCTGGCAAAATAAGGCCTGTTCGCACCGGGTTTCTCCGAGATCGGGGGTATCGACATCAATCCGCGCACCCTGACGGCCGCCAGTTCTGCGGCATAATTGAGAAGTTCTTCCAGTTTTTCCGGTTCCACGCCGCTTTTGGAGAGTTCCCCGGCTATATTGACCTCTATCAGAACGTCCTGCGTGACGCCCAGCTTCCTCGCCCTGGCGTCTATGTCGCGCAGCAGCTCCACGGAGTCCACAGATTCTATTAGGTCCACCCCGCAGCCTACGAGATATTTTATCTTGTTCCTCTGCAAGTGGCCGATGAAATGCAGCGGCGCGCCGGTATAGGCTCCTGCCTCGCGCTTTTCGACCAGCTCCTGCACCCGGTTCTCGCCGCAGGCGTCCACCCCGGCGGCGACCGCCTGGCGGACTCTTTCCGCGTCGTTCATCTTGCTCGCGGCTACCAGCAGCACCTTCCTGCCTCCCGCCGCGGCCTCTATCCGCTCGCGCACCCTCATGACGTTCTCGGCTATGCCCATGTCTCTTTCTCCTTTCATGGGACCTCTATCTCCGCCCGGACCTGCCTGAGTCCGAGCAGCCTGTCCATACCATCCGTGCCGGAGAGCAGCAGGACGCCCTCGCCGGAGCGCTCCACACGGGCTGTGAACTGTTCCTCCCCCAGCCGGAGCAGGACCTCTGTTCCCGGCTCGAGCTCCTCCCCGGTCAGCACGGCGCAGTACCAGCGCCAGCACGTCACGAGCCTCGCGCCGGGCTGGGGCTGAGCGTCCTCCGCCAGCAGCGCGCTCAGGCTCTCCGCGTCCAAGGCCAGCGCCTCACCGGCGCCCAGCTCCTCCAGGCCATCCACCGTATCGGCGTAGAGCCCGGAGACTCCGGCGAACAGGGGTTCCGCCCCTCCGAGCTCCGGCTCGGGCGCCTCGCCCGTCAGCGCCGCCTCCATGAGCAGCGCGTCACCGGACTGCCTGGCTTCGGCCAGGCGCAGCTGCAGGTCGTCCTCGCCGGCAAGGCGCGCGGCCTCCAGGCTGCGGAGCAGGTCCCCCGTGTCCGAGGACAGAGCGGCATAGGCCGCATAGGCCGGCAGCCGTTTCCCGTCCCCGGCCAGCGTAACCGCCCCCTCCGGAAGGCTCAGGACCAGCTCGTCCCGGATCACCAGAGCCCTGCCGGCTATCACGCGCGGAGAAGGCGCGGCCTCCTCGCCCGCACCGCCGCCGTCAAAGCTCCGATTCAGAGCCCCGGGCCAGGCCGCCGCGGTACAGAGCAGGGCCGCCGAACAGAGCCATAGCAGTATCTCCGCCCTGCCCGGCTTATGTAGCCTGCGCATCCGCTTCAGCCAGACTGATCGGCCGCAGCGGCGCTATCGTCGAGATCGCGTGCTTGTAGATCAGCTGCTGCTTGCCCTCGGAATCCAGCACTACGGTGAAGCTGTCGAAGGCTCTCAGAGTGCCGCGCAGCTGGAATCCGTTCATGAGAAACAACGTCAGCGGCACGCGCTCGGCTCTTGCGCGGCAGAGGAAGGCGTCTTGCAGGTTCTTTGTCTTTTCCATTTCTCGCTCCTTGCCGGAGCGGGAGGGTGATTTACATAATACCACATACCTTCGCTCCGTTAAATAGTAAATTTGTACAAAACGCGGTTTTTCCCCGGCCTTGTACGAATACTATCTTATACCGCAGCGGAGCAGAAATGCTGTCGAATCCCGGACGGCAGAGGCAAAATCGGGCGTACCCTCCCAGTCTATGCGCAGGGCGCCCTCTCTCTGGCGGAGCCAGGTGAGTTGGCGCTTGGCGTAGCGCCTGGTCTCTCGTTTTATCTTGTCCACGGCCTCTTCCCTGGAGCACTCACCGCGCAGGGTCTCGGCGGCCTCCTTGTAGCCTATGGCCTGCATGGCGGTCGAACCGGAGTCCAAGCCGCCCGCGAGCAGCCCGGCGACCTCCTCGAAGAGCCCCCGGGCGACCATCTCGTCCACGCGGGCGTCTATGCGGCGGTAGAGCTCCTCGCGGTCCTTCCAGCCGAGGATGATATACGCCGCCTCAAAGGCCGGGTCTTTCTCGCGGCTCTCGCGGTCGAGCTCTGTAATGGTCCTGCCCGTCAGGAGATAAACCTCGTAGGCGCGGACGATGCGCTTTTTATCCGCGGGGTGGAGCTTGGCCGCGCGCTCCGGGTCCAGCTGGGCCAGCTCCCGAAGCATGGCCTTGCCGCCCATCTCATCGTAGCGCTCCTCCAGCTCCTGCCTGGTCAGGCCCGTCTCATCCACCGCGCCGAAGCTGCGGCCCTGGACGAGCGAGTCTATGTACAGCCCCGTCCCGCCGACCACTATGGGCAATTTCCCCCGGGCAAGGATGTCCTGGCAGGCCGCCTGCGCCGCGTCCACAAACTTTGCGGCGGACCAGCTTTCTGCGGGCTCGGCCACGTCTATCATGTGGTGCGGCACGCCATCCATCTCCTCAGCCGAGGGCTTGGCCGTACCGATGTCCATGCCCCTGTAGATCTGCATGGAGTCCGCGGAGACCACCTCTCCGCCCAGCTGCTTTGCCAGAAGCACGCCGAGCTTCGTCTTTCCCGACGCCGTCGGGCCTGTGACAACCACTATCTTGTCCGGCATAAAAACACTTCCATTCTTTGAAGTAATGTGTTATGATAGATTGGCCATATGATAAGGAGGCAAATCATTTCATGAAAATAAAGATCTCGACGGACAGCACCTGCGACCTGCCCTCTGAGCTTATATCCGCGCACGACATCGGCGTTATGCCGCTGTATATCATCCGGGATGAGGAAGCGCTGAGAGACGGCATCGACGTGAAGCCCGAGGACCTCTACGCCTACACCAAAAAGACGGGAAAGCTCTGCGGCACATCCGCCGTCACCATCACGGATTACCTTACGGCCTGGAAGGCCTGGCTGGAGGAATATGACGCCATCGTCCATGTGGCCTTTTCATCCGAGCTCTCGGCCAGCTGCAACAACGCCAGGCTCGCGGCGATGGACCTGCCGGGCAAAGTCTGGGTGGTGGACTCGCTGAACCTCTCCACCGGTTTCGGCCACCTGGTGCTGGACGCAGCGCTCATGGCAGAACGCGGCATGGCCCCCGAGGAAATCGCCGCGGAGACCGAACGCATGGTGCCTAAGATGGACGTCAGCTTTGTGCTGGACACGCTGGATTACCTGCGCAAAGGCGGGCGCTGCACCTCCGTGCAGGCCCTGGGTGCGAACCTCCTGGGTCTCAAGCCCTGCATAGAGGTCCGGGGCGGCAAGATGACCGTCGGCAAAAAATACCGCGGCAAGATCGAAAACGCCTACGTCCAATACATAAAGGACAGGCTTGCAAACCGGGACGACATAGACACCAGGCGCGTTTTCATAACGGACTCGGGCCTGCCCGAGGAAGTTCGGGCAAAGCTCCGCGAGGTCGTGCTCTCCTGCCAGCCCTTTGAAGAGGTCTATAACAACCAGGCCGGCTGCACAATAAGCGGCCACTGCGGGCCCTGGTGCATGGGAGTTCTATATTATCACAAATAAAGTGAAAAGAAAACCGGGCAGGCCCGATCGGCCTGCCTGGTTTTTTAAATAACGCTTGACTGTAAAGCCCCTTTATAGTCTACCATAGCGTCAAGATGAAACAGGGGGAGGGCGGCAGCCTTGACGATAGCGGAGCTGGAAGCAAGGAGCGGAATGACCCGCGCGAATATAAGGTTCTATGAGGCGGAGGGTTTTATCCGGCCCGAGAGACGGGAGAACGGGTACCGGGACTACTCGGAGGCGGAGCTGGAGCTGCTGCTGCGGCTGAAGCTGCTGCGGGCGCTGGGCCTGCCGCTGGCGGAGATACGCGAGCTGCAGCGCGGCGAGCTGGGCCTGTCGGCGGCGCTGGAGCGGCACATGGGCCGTCTCGCGCAGGAGCGCCGCCAGTTGCAGCGTGCCGAGACGGTCTGCCGGGACATCTTCCGTTCGGGCGAGAGCTTTGAGAGTCTCGACGTCGACAGGTGGCTCGGCGAGCTGCGGGCCGGCATGGATCTGCCCGAGGAGGACGCGGAGCCGAAGCTGATCTGCCCCTGGCGCCGGTTCTTCGCCCGGTCCCTGGACTTCGCGCTATGCGAGCAGCTGCTGCTCACACCCATCATGCTGATTTTCCGGCCGAACGTTGACTTTTCGGGCTTCGGCTTCAACTTCGCCCTCACCGTGGGCGGCATCATGCTCATGCTGCTGCTTGAGCCGCTCTGCCTGCACCTTTTCGGTACGACGCCGGGCAAGCGGCTGCTGGGCCTTTATGTGGAGCGCCCGGACGGCGGCAGGCTGAGCTATGGCGAAGCCGCGCGCCGCACCTTCGACGTGCTGACCTACGGCCTGGGTTTCTATGTGCCCATCCTGTCCCTGGTGCTCTGCATACTCAGCTGGCACAAGCACAAGGAAGGCCGTCCCCTGCGCTGGGAGGAGGGCTCGGAGCTTCGGCTGGACAAGAAGCACCTGGGCCTTTTGACCGCCGGCTTCGTCGCCCTCGCCGTTTTTGCGGGCTTTCTCGGCTTCGTGAACGAGGAGCTCTCGCAGATGCCCAAAAACCGCGGCGACATCTCGGCGGCGGAGTTCTGCGAGAACTACAACGGCCTCGCGCACATGGACGGCTATCTGCGCTCGTACATCTCGCTCACGCCCGGGGGCTGGGAGCGCACGAGCATGAACCCGACCCGGCTCGAGGTACAGGGCTACGAGGCCGAGTACAGCTTTTACGAGACCGGCGGCGTGCTCGAAAGGCTCGAGCTGCGCCTGGAGAATATCCCCGGGCGCACCGGCCTGATTTTTTCGACGCAGGAGCTGGAACTGGCGCTCAGGAGCAGCGTCTGGGGCCGCGAGGGCAGCGGCGTGCTGGACTTCTACGAGCGGCACATGCAGCTCATAGATATACGGCAGATGGCGAACTACGGCGGCTCGGAGCCGGAAGATTTCAGGCTGGAGCTGCCCTCGGCCGTCGTCACCCTCGAGCTGGACGGCGGCCTCGGCTCCTCGCTCGGGCTGCTGATGACCATAGAGCTGACTTGAATATCAACAGACGGCAAAACGGAGCGCATCACGCGATGCGCTCCGTTTATTGTTGTCCGTTTCAGCTAATTTCCAAACCCGAGGCTGGGACGATGGCGCCCTCTGTCTGAGTCGCGTGGAAGCTGACCCTGTCGCCCACGTTCAGGATAGCGGCTTCGGGGCAATCGGCTGCGCTGACGCTGTAGTAGACGTCCCCGCCCTCGAGCAGGATATAGTACACGCTGTTGCCGTTTATGACCGAGCTGCGGACGTCCTCGACGACTCCATCGACCTCGTTCGTGTCAACGCTCACGCTGCCTTCAATCGAAATGCCGTTTTCGGCCAGCAGGCGCTCATAGCTCTCTATGCAGCTGGAGACGGAGGTCCCCGTTGCGACGACGTTATACTGCTGGACGTTCACCATCGCGTACATCTTGACGAGCTGGCTGGCGTCTTTGAGGGCCATGAAGTAGGTCGGCTGCCCGCCGATATTGAGCAGCAGCGGGCTGGTGGCCTGGTATTCGTACTGCTGCACCGCGCCCATGGCCGAGGCCATGGCCGAGCTCTCCTCCGCGCCGGCGCAGGGATAGTAGTTGGACTCCTTCGTCCTCTGGTTCACGAGGATGAAGCCGATATTGCCCCTGTCGCCGGTCACCGAGGTGATGCCCGTGTAGAGCCACACGTCGTCGTCCTGGGCGATGTAGTTGTACTGGCTCGTCGTCTCCGTGCAACCGCTCTGGCCGAACAGACTGTTCCAGAAGCCGTTTTGGTAGAGGCCCTTGTAGTTGTACTGCTCGAGTATCAGCTCCGCGGTGTAGACCCTGTCCACCCACTGCGGCACGTCCGCCACGTCGTAATAGGTGCTCTCGCCCGTCACTGCGTTCACCAGCACCGCGCCTATGGCGTCCTCGCCGCCGAAGAGGCCTACCTTCTTGGTCACGACCGTGGCCACCCAGTAGGGCTCGCCCTCTTCGTTTACCTCGAAGTTCACGTCCGTGAACATCTTCGTCGGGTACTTGAAGCGCAGATAGCGGTCTATGTCACGGAAGAAATACTCCGAGGGCGAGTAGCGTATGCCCTCCTCGAGCCGTTTCACCGTGACCTCCTGCGTCACCATGTCGATGACCATGTAGGCCGGTAAGCCCTCCTTCTGGTTGTTCCACCACTTGAAGAAGTCGCCGTAATTCAGGTAGGTGACGCGCACGGGCCGGTTCTGGTAGTTGATCTGGAAGCTGTCGGCGTAGATCTCGAACTGGCTGACGAGGTCGGAGAGCTCGCCCAGCTTGCGGTTTGCCAGCACGTTGGCCGAGGCGGAGTCGAGCATGGGGATCTGGTCGAAGGAGATCTCCGCCACGTCCGTAGCGAAGTCCCCGTCCTCGACGGGCAGCAGCGCCGCGTAGTCCCTTGCTCTGAAGAGCTTCCAGCCTATCAGGCTGCCTACCAGAGCCACCGCCACGCAGAGGCAGATGATATAAAACGGTATCGCCGCTCTCTTTCTTGCCTCGGTAACATAGCCCTTCACTCCGGCGCTCTGGAAATTGAAGCCCTCCAGCACAAAAACGCTCGCGCAGTAAACGACGCAGAGCAGGATTATAAAGACGTAGAGGTCGCCCGAGTGTATGTTTATGGCGGGCAGTTTGAAGTAAAAGTAGAAAAAGCCGAACACCAGCGTGATGACCAGGCTGATGCCGAGACTGGCCGCTCTCGAGCGCGTCTTTCTGGGTTTGCGAGCGCCTCCGCCGCCGTTAGCCGCTCTCTCCGGCGGCACCCAGCTGTATTCGCCGGTATTTGCGTCTCGAGTGAAGCTGCCGAAGCTGCCGAACCAGGATTTCATTTAATACCTCCAAAAATTTTTGTCACCGCAGGGAGGCCACCCCGCGCATTATGAAGTCCCCGCCCAGCTTTGCTATCTCCGCCGGGGACTCCTTGAGCCCGGAATTCATCCACTCCTTCGTTATGGACAGCATCCCTTGGACCGCGAAGGAGCAGAAGAGGTCCAGCTTCCGGTGGTCCGCGGTGCAGGTCCGCTCCAGGAAACTGCGCATGTATTGGTTTTTAAGCGTCTCGAAGAGCCGCTGCTGGAAATCCATGTCGTTGTTGCGGCAAATGAGCGCCCTATAGACGTCCGCGCTGTCATAGCAGAGCTTGAGCACGTCCTCGAGATAGTGGTAGGTGGACTGGTCCCAGTCCGGCGAGCTGTTTATAACGCTTATCTCCTCCAGCCTCACGAAAATGGTCTCCTCCAGCTGGGTGAGCAGGTCGTAAACGTCCTTATAGTGAGCATAGAAGGTACCCCGGTTGACATCTGCCAGCTCGGCTATCTCCCGAACTGTGATCTCGCCCACGCTCTTTTCCATCATCAGCGTCGTCAGCGCCATGCGGAGCTGCTTCTTCGTTTTGCGTACCCTGCGGTCCGTCCTCGGTTCTTCCATTTTCGTCATCTCCTGACTATATCCAAAAATATCGTGCACAGCATCCATATAAGTTTATTATAAACGACTTATGCGCGTTATTCAACCGCGAGTTTGTTTTTGTGTCGTCAATTTTCGCACAGCCCCGGACATTTTTGCCCCCGAATGTAGGATAGCGCCATTTATTTCACAATGTGGTTGACGATTTTATACAATGCAATTATAATGAAGCTGGAACTTATGCACTTATATGACAATTTGGCAGAGGGGGGTAAATACATTGAGAGACCTGAAGCACCTGATACGCTTTGAGGAGCTGCTTCGCGCCGCGAACAACGAGCTGGTGAAGCAGGCCTGCGCCGAGGGGAAGCTGGCGCTGGGCTACAACTGCTCCTACATACCCGAGGTGCTGCTGGACGTGGAGGGCTGCTGCGGACTGCGCCTGCGCGCGCCGGGCTGCACCAGTCCCGACATGGCCACCTACTACATGACCAACCGCTCATGTCCCTATTCCAAGAGCATATTGGAGCGCGCCTTTGAAGGCGGCTACAACTTCCTGGACGCGCTCATCGGCCAGGAATGCTGCTGCACCATGAACAGGATGGAGCAGTATTTCGACTACTGCGGCCTCATCCCCAAGGAAAAGTTCTTCGTCGCCTGCATAGACATGCCGATAAACCGAAGCGACTGGCACGTCGGCTACTACAGGAGGCAGATGGAGAAAAAGATCCTCGCCCCGCTCGAGGAGACCTACGGCGTGGACTTCTCCGAGGAAAAACTCCGCGCCGCCATAGCCGAGCACAACGAGCTCTGCCGCATCATCGGTGAAATGGGCGACATGCGCAAGGCGGAAAACCCGGTCATCACGGGCTATGAGTTCCACGTCATGCAGCTCGTGAGCCTGACCTGCCCGAAGTACCTCATCCTGCCGCTTTTGCGCGAGACGCTGGAGGAGCTAAAGGCTCGGGAGCCCGAACCGAAGCCCTGGTTCCGCGCCCGTGTCATGGTCACCGGCGCGGAGATAGACGACCCGGAGTTCACAAAGATGCTGGAGATGTGCGGGGCCATGGTCGTTGCGGACCGCTACTGCTTCGGCTCCATGCCGGGCAGGGAAGAGATCGAGATAAGGGAAGGCGAGTCCGCGCTCGACGCTATCGCCAGGCACTACCTCTATAATAACCACTGTCCCAGGGCGATGGGTCCGAAAAACCTGAAGGCAAGAAAACAGTATATATATGAAAAGGCGCTCGAATACGGGGCTGAAGGCGTCATAGTCGAGAGCATGAAGTTCTGCGAATACTGGGGCTATGAGCGGGCGCAGGACGCCGCCTGGCTGACGGAGGGCTTCGAGGTACCCGGTACGCTGCCGGTCTGCCAGATAGAGCGGGACTACACCTGCGCGGCCTCGGGCCAGCTCAGGACAAGGTTCCAGGCCTTCGTGGAATCGCTCGAGATAAAGCGCATCCAGGCCGCAGAGCAGAAGGAGGGCGCGTAAGATGGCTAAGCAGAAGCACAGCTTTAAGGAAAAATGGGGCGGCTTCAAGAACTTCGCCAAGGGCGAGCCGCTCTGCGCCTTCATGGGCGACAATTATATCGAAAAGACCAATATCATGAACAGGCGTGAGTGGCGCGGCTTCGTGGATACGGCCTATGACTTCGCCTGGTGGCTCGGAACCTGGGGCAAGATGTCCGGGCTCATAATGCGCGACCCGATCAGGATGGTCCGGGCCTTCTGGCGCTACCGCTGGCTCTCGGGCTACCTCTGCACGCCGGCAATGGTGGACAGGTGGACTTCGGGCGACCGCGGCATCCCCCTCCGCGCAGACCACCATGCCATAAACGCCATGGTGTCTGACTCGATCGACACCATCTGGAAGCTCATCCGGGCCGACCGCCGCTTCGGCGAGACGAAGTGGACCGAGCGGACCATAGGCTTCGACTACACCCTGCCGAAGCACATCATGTTCGGTTTCCCCGGCTATGAGGCCATAAACATCCAGCAGCACCCGGCCTTCATGATACCCATCATGAACAAGCACTACGGCTGCTACTACATCGACCAGGCCGTGTCCACGGGCATACCCCAGGACATGTGCACGCTGCCGCTCGTCGAGGTGGGTGTCGCGGTGGAGGACGAATACCCGGACATAGGCAACTGCTACCTCGCCACGAACAACCCCTGCGACGCGAACATGATGGACAATGCCGCCATGTACCGCCGTCTCTCCGGCGACGGCAAGAAAGCCGTCCATGCCTTCGTGACGCCGCTCATGTACGACGACCCGACTACGAAGGAGCTGGGCATACACGAGATCTACTCCGCCATCGAGTTCCTCGAGGAGCAGTTCGGGCAGAAGTTCGACTGGGACGCCTTTGCGGACGGCATCAGGCGCTTCAACGAGCTGAACATCCACGAGACGAACAAGTGGGACGTCTACGCCAAGTGCGACAACATCGCCCTGAACAGCATGGCCCAGGCCTTCTGGCGCATCTACATGTACCAGCAGGGCGCGAATAAGCACTTCGAGCGCGAGGCGAAGGTCATCTGGAAGTACTTCGAGAAATGCCTCAAGAAGGATATAAAGCCCTTCAAGTACAGGCACCGCGCTCTCGCCTGGAGCTGCGGCTCGACGTATTACGACAACGCGACCTGCTGGCTGTACCAGTGCTGGGGCATCCTGACGGTCATCAACATGGACTCGCTGACGGGCCACAACATCGTGGACACGGAGGACAGGGACGAGATGATGAGCGACATTGCGGACCTCTACGCCCGCTCCCCCATGCGGACGCACACGGTGGGCGGCAACCGGCACATTTTGATGATGTTCGAGACGGCGGCGAAGTTCAACTGCGACATGATCGTCATGTACGACGACATCGGCTGCAAGGGCATGGCGGGCTGCCAGGGCCTCCTGGAGGAGGAGTTCCGGAAACATCCCGAGTTCCACATCATGTGGATGCCTCACGCGCTGATGGACTGCCGCACCGTGCCGACGGCCGAGGCCCGCAAGGTCGTCAACGACTATATGACCACCGTCCTGCACGAGGAGCCGGTCGACCCCTCGCTCATGGACTTTGACGACTCCGAAGGCTGGTAAGGAGGTAATTATGAAACTGTTCTGGAAGATCTTCGCGGCGCTCTCCGCCGTGCTTGCCCTGCTCTTCACGGTGTATATGCTCAATCTCGATATGAAGCTCATGCGCAGCGTGGTGCTGCCCTTCCTCAACAAGCACTACGACAAGCAAAAGCGCGAGCACGTCATATAAGGAGGCGGGACATGATCGTAAACGACAATATAAAACCGCGCCGCCTCACGGACGAGGAGCTCGCTGCCAGGGCGCGCGGCGTGTTCGACAGCTACGCAAACTACCTCGTTTTCTGCGGCGCGTGCGGGAAGATGAAAAAGACCAATATGTACGTCATGCGAGCCGAGGCATATATCGACGAGCTGAACGCTGCAAAAAAGACCTGCCCCGCCTGCGGAGCTCAGGCCTGGACCCTCGGCTACCCGGAAAACAGCAAATCCGGCTTCGTGAAATTCTAATAAAAGCCCCGGTCCTCAATGGGACCGGGGCTTTTCGTTATTCTGGGATGTCTATTTCGGCCGGGTCGTCCGGCTCGCTTATGCAGACCCAGATGTCGCCGTTGGACTCAAGGTCCCCGATGACGTCCAGGGGCTGCTTCATGTAGCGCGCGTGAGCGGAGGCGGCGAGCGTGCCGTCCTTCAAATAGAGGGCGCCCTCGCTCTCGAAGATGAGCCGGGTGTTGCGCGTGACCTTGCCCGTGACGAGCAGGGGCTCGCCGTACGGCACGGGCTTTTTGAAGCGGACGCTTATGTCCCCGGTGACCGCCCAGGTCTCCGGCTCCGGGACGTTTATCGCCCGGCCGAGCGTCTCGTCCAGGAGCGCCGTGATGACGCCGCCGTGTACGCGCTGGGGGTAGCTCTGGTGCTCGGGCTTGGCCTCCACCAGGGCGGCCACCGTCCCGTCTTCGAGCTCGTAAAAGCGGCTGTGCAGGCCGAAGGGGTTGTTCAGCCCGCAGACAAAGCAGTTGCCGCTGTTGTTGTGCTTCCTAACTACCTTTTTCTTCAAAAATCGCGCCTCCAAACGCTCAGACCGGCAGGTAATTCATAAGTCCGCCCAGGCTGTCCTCGACAGCGGTTATGACCTTGGCCAAGTCGTAATTTGAAAACACCACGTCCGCTATGCGCACCAGGTCCGCGTCCATCAGCAGGCCCAGGGCAAAGACCACGCAGCCGAGCGCGGCCAGCACGAGGACTACGGTCAGTATAAGGCTCCAGAGCTTTTTCATCCGCGCTCCTCCTCTCCGCGCTCATAGCACCAGTCCCGGCCCTTGCGCAGCAGCAGGTCCACGAAGCCGACCGCGCAGCGCCGGAAAAACCAGATCGCCACGCAGGCCAGCAGCAGTCCCAGCGCCGCCAATACCAGGCCCGCGCCAGCAAGCAGCAGGATATCCGCAACAACGCTCATGCCCAAAAAGCAGAAGGAAACGAGCAGAGCCGCCGCGCCTATCACAAGCGCCCCCGCGCAGAGCAGCGCCAGGGCCACGGCGGCCAGCGCCGCCGTCACGGGGATGCCCAGCACTATGCCGAAAAAGACGTATACGATCAGCAGGCCCACCTTCGCCTTGGGCGGCCTGGGCAGCTCCGGCGGCCCGTCCCAGAAGGGCGGAAGCTCTGGAGGCTCCTCCTCGTCCGTTTCCGGTTCCGGCAAGGACTCCGCTGCGGGCGCATCGCCGCCGTCTCCCTCAGGTTCCGGCTCCGCTTCCTCCGGGGCGCTCTCTCCGGCCGGCTCCGGCTCGCCGGCATCCTCGCTCTCGGGTTCGGGCTCGGTCTCGGGTTCGGCTTCGTCCGCCGTCTCTTCCAGCTCGGTCTCGGAAACAGGGTCCGCCATATCCGTGCCGTCCTCTGTCCCCGGCTCCGGTTCAGGCGTTTCAGGCTCCTCCGCCTGCTCGGGCTCGGAAGCGGGCTCAGGCTCCGGCTCAGCCTCGTCCGCGGCCGGTTCGGGTTCCGGCTCCGGCAGAGGCTCCGGCTCAGGTTCGGGTTCGGGCAGGGGTTCGGGTTCCTGCGCCTGTTCGGCGAACTCGTCCTCCTCCGGCGGGACATAGCCGCGCAGGACGCTCACCGCGGCAAAGGTGGGGCTGCCGAGCTTGGCAATAACGTCGGCGTCGCTCTCTCCCTCGTCAAAGCGCTGGTTTATGCCTCTCAGCACGGCCTCCCTGTCCGCCGGAGCCATGCCGGAAAGGAGCTTTCCCAGCTCCGCTACATATTTTTGTCTGTCCAAGGAAAGTCACCTCCGAGTGACGGGATGTGGGCATACATTGTTATTATAATGATTATACCACCTCCGGTCAAGCGCCAAAACGCAGGGCCGCGTCTTGACAAGCGGAGCAGATTCAAATACAATAAATGTTCAGCAAACGAGAATTCGCGGGGAGGTTTCCGATCAGATATGGCGAAGGATAAGAAGGTAGAACAGATAACCGACATGGAAGTCGATTTTGCCCAGTGGTTCACAGACGTCTGCACCAAGGCGGAGCTCGTGGACTATTCGGGCGTAAAGGGGCTCTTTGTTCTGAGACCCTACGGCTACGCGATTTGGGAAAACATCCAGGCTGCGCTGGACAGGAAATTCAAGGAGACCGGGCACACGAATGTTTCCATGCCCATGCTCATACCCGAGAGCCTGCTCCAGAAGGAGAAGGACCACGTAGAGGGTTTCGCCCCCGAGTGCGCCTGGGTGACGGTTGGCGGCAGTGAGGAGCTGCCCGAGCGGCTGTGCATACGCCCCACCTCGGAGACTCTCTTCTGCGAGCACTGGAGCCATGTCGTACACTCCTGGCGGGACCTGCCCTGCCTCTATAACCAGTGGTGCAGCGTGCTCCGCTGGGAAAAGACGACGCGCCCCTTCCTCCGCGGCCGCGAGTTCCTCTGGCAGGAGGGCCACACCATCCACGCCACAGAGGAAGAGGCCAGGGAGGAAACGCTCCGGATGCTGGAGATCTACGCCGACATCTGCGAGAACTGGCTGGCCATGCCCGTCATCAAGGGCGACAAGACCGAGAAAGAAAAGTTCGCCGGCGCGGAAAACACCTATACCATCGAGTGCATGATGCATGACCGCAAGGCCCTGCAGTCCGGCACCAGCCACTACTTCGGAGACGGCTTTGCAAAGGCCTTCAACATCACGTTCTCGGATAAGGAAAACAAGCTGCGCAACCCGCACGAGACGAGCTGGGGCATGTCCACCAGGATCATCGGCGGCATCATCATGACCCACGGCGACAATAACGGTCTGGTCCTCCCGCCGAGGATCGCGCCGATCCAGGTCGTCGTCCTGCCGATAGCCGCGCACAAGCCCGGCGTGACCGAGGCCGCAGAGAAGGTCGTGGAGCGCCTGAAGGCTGCGGGTCTCCGCGTAAAGGGCGACTTTTCGGACAACTCCCCCGGCTGGAAGTTTGCCGAGTGGGAGATGAAAGGCGTGCCGCTGCGCCTGGAGCTCGGCCCCAGGGACATCGAGGCGGGCGTCTGCGTCGCCGCGAGAAGAGACAACGGCGAAAAGCTCACCGTGTCGCTCGACTCGCTGGAGACCGAGGTGCCGAAGCTGCTCGAGGCCGTGCAGCAGGGCCTCTTCGACAAAGCCAAAAAGAACCTGGAGGACCACACCTACACCGCCTCGACGGTCGAGGAGGTCAAGGACGTCGTCGAAAACCGCGGCGGCGGCTTCATAAAGACGATGTGGTGCGGGGACGAGGCCTGCGAGCTCAAGATGAAAGAGCTTGCCGGCGTGTCCAGCCGCTGCATGCCCTTCGCTCAGGAGCACCTGGGCGACACCTGCCCCGTCTGCGGCCGCGCCGCCAAAAAGATGGTCGTCTGGGGCGTCGCATACTGAGTCTGTTTCAAAATAGAGAGCCCGCCGTTTTCTCCTCCTGGAGAAAACGGCGGGCTTTGCCGTCCCCGGCGTGCTCAGCGCCTGCGCGTGGAGGCCCGGACGATGAGGTTTGAAGCCGTGGTGTAGGACTGCGTCTGGAGATTGGGGCGGCGTATGCAGTCCGTCAGGAGCTTCGCCGCCTGCGCGCCCATGTCCCGGACGTCTATGTCCACGACCGTCAGTTCAGGGCTGGTCAGGCGCGAGAAGGGGTAGTCGTCAAAGGTGAGGACGCCCACGTCCGCAGGTATCCGGAGCCCCAGCTCCTCCAGCGCCGCGACGCAGCCGAGCGCCACGAGGTTGTTTGCGCAGATGACGGCGTCCGGCGCCGGCTTTGCCGACATCAGCCCATGCATCATGCGGCGGCCCTCCGCCCTTGTGGACTCGCCGAGCCAGATATAGCCCTCGGGCAGCTCGCGTCCCGCATTCTCCAGGCCCTGGCGCACGCCCTCCAGCCTGTGCGCGGAGATCATGTCGTGCTCGCTGCCGCCGATGAAGGCAATGCGCGCATAGCCCTCGTCCACCAGGTGCGCCGCCGCGGTCATGCCGGAAAAAACGTTGTTTATGTCTATCCAGCAGACCTGGCTCTCAAAATTCGGCAGGCCCAGGACGATGTGCGGGAAGCGTGTCCGCGTAAGCAGCGCCGCCAGCGGTCTGGACATGACCGAGGCGTGGACCGCCAGCCCGTCGCAGCCGCGGCGGTTTATGAGCTCTGCCGCCGTCTCGCAGGCGGAGGTCGTGTCCGCGGAGCTGAGCCGCAGGGCATAGCCCCGGGCGCGCAGCGCCTCCTCCACCCCGGAAAGGATCTCAAAGAGGTGCGGGTTCTCAAATGCCGTGTTAGGCCTCAGATCCGCGAGAAACACCACCGTCCGCGTGCTGCCGCGCGCAAAGCTCTGGGCGCTGGCACTCGGATAGTAGCCCAGCTCCTGCATCACCCGGCGCACCCGCTCCGCCGTCTCCTCCGAGATGCTGTAATGCCCGTTTATGACCTTGGACACCGTGGAGATGGACGTCCCCGCGGCCGCGGCCACTTCCTTTATCGTCACCGGCACCCGACTCACCCCCTTGAAAGCGCCGCCGCAAAACCGTATGGACCTATCATACCACCGGACGCGCCCTCCGACCAGAGCGTTTCTCCCGGCGGCGTGAAGGCCGCCTCGCGCTCCGAGCAGTTTAGCGCCAGCGTTATGCGTTCTCCAGCGTGCTCTCGGGCGAAGGCGAAGAGACCGGAGCCCCGCTCCGCGCTCAGGACGCGGAATTCTCCCCTTTGCAGAGCCGGCTGTGAGCGCCGCAGGGCAATGGCCTTTTTGAAGAACTCAAACAGCTCCGCGTCGCCTGCGCCCCAGGGCATGGGGCGGCGGTAGTCCTCCTCCAGCACCCCGCTAACGCCCAGCTCGTCCCCGTAAAATATGCTCGGCACGCCCGGGAAGCAGAGCTGAAAGAGCACCGCAAGCCTGTAGCGCCTCAGATCTCCCCCGCAGAGGGAGAGAAAGCGGCTGACATCGTGCGTGTCCAGCACGCCCAGCTGCGCGGCGACGAGCTGCTTTTTGTAGCGCATGAGCATCCCCGTGCAGCGGCCAGAGAAGGTATAGGCGTCCTCGCTCATCTCCGCAAAGAAGCGGCGGCAATGGCGCCTGAGCTCGTAGTTCATGCAGGAGTCGAACATGTCCCCTGCCAGCCAGTGGCCCGCGCTCTCCCAGACCTCGCCTATAAGTATGGCATCGTCCTTCACAGCCTTGACTCTCCTGCGGAACTCCCGCCAGAATGCGTCGTCCACCTCGCTCGCCACGTCGAGCCGCCAGCCGTCTATGCCGAACTCCCGCAGCCAGTACTCGCCCACGGCGCAGAAATATTCGCGCACTTCGGGGTTTGCCGTGTCCAGCTTCGGCATGAGGCGCTCGTAGCCGAAGCACTCGTAGCCCGGTATCTCCTCCGGGTCCTCGGGCCGCGTCACGGGAAAGCTCAGGCGGTAGAACCAATCCTTATACCGCGAGGCCTCGCCCCTTTGCACGACGTCCTCGAAGGCGAAAAAGCGCCAGCCGCAGTGGTTGAACACCCCGTCTATTATGACGCGCATGTCCATATCGTGCGCTCTGTCCACCAGCTCGCGGAAGTCCTCGTTCGTGCCGAGGCAGGGGTCGATGTGATAGTAGTCTATGAGGTCGTACTTGTGGTACTCTCCCGCGGCAAATATGGGATTGAGATATATGCAGTTGACTCCCAACTCCGCGAGGTAGTCAAGGTTCTCCGTGACGCCCTTTATCGTGCCGCCGAGCTTGCCGCGCGTCCTGAGTCCGCCGAATTCGCGCTCGGTGGGCTCAAGACTGATGTGCCGCCGCGAGGTCGCAAAGCTGTCCGGGAAGATGTTGTAGACCACCGCCCCGTGGACCCAGTCCGGAGCCCGGGCAATGTCCGCGCGGTGGTTGAAGGGGAGCTTGAAATACTCCGAGCGGTCGTCCACCAGCTCATCCGTGAACACCCCGCCGTAATAGAAGCAGGTCTCCCGCCCGTCCGAGAGCTCGAAGTGATAGAAGATGCGGTGGTAGGGACATTCGAGCGTCAGCTCCCACCAGTCGTGATATTCGTCCGAGAGTATGCGCTCCATGGGTTCCGGGAACCAGTCTATGGGCGTCCTGCGGCAGGCGGTGTCGCCGTACCAGAGCGTGACTCGTTCAAGGTCCCCCCGCGCGGCACGCAGGCGAAGGACAATTCGTTTCTCGTCCAGCCCGTGGGCGTATTCGGACATGGGTATGTGCAGTATGGCTTCTTTTTTCATGCTATCCTTTCACGCCTCCCGCGGTGAGGCCGGAGGTCATGTGCCTCTGGCAGAGGAAGAAGATCACGAGCACCGGCAGCGACACAGCTATGGACGCCGCGGCAAATACCGGCCAGGAGCCGCTGGTCTCCGTGGCCTGCAGGGCGTAGAGCCCGGCGGCGAGGGTGTAGTTCTGCTCTCCGGTCATGAAGGTCGTGGCGTAGATATATTCGTTCCAGACGTAGATGAGCACCATGAGCGCCGTAACGACGACGCTGGGCTTTGCCAGCGGCAGTACGATGCGGGTCACGACCTGCAGGTCCGTAGCCCCGTCCATGCGGGCCGCCTCCTCGATCTCCAGGGGTACGGTGTCGAAATAGCCCTTCATGTTCCAGAGGCTGAACACAGCCATGGTGCCTGTATAGACGATGATGAGACCCAGGCGGTGGTTGACGAGCCCCATGGGCCGCAGCAGTCTGTATACCGCGAACATGCTGAGGATGGCAGGGAAGCTGTTGAGCAGCACCAGCCAGCGCAGGACCAGCCTCCGTCCCGGAAAACTCCGGCGCGAGAAACAGTAGGCCGCCGGCACCGCCGCCGCCAGCGAGACGGCAACTGTCGAGACCGCCAGGATAACGCTGTTGCCGAACCAGGTCAGGATGTCCTCGCCCGTGAACACCGCCAAATAGTTCTCCAGCGTGAAGTCCTCGGGGATGAAGGAAAAGTCCGAGCTCAAAAGCGCGTTCTGTCCGTTCAGCGAAACGCTCAGGGCGTAGAGTATGGGTATGAGCGTTACGAAGCAGAGCGCAACGAAAAAGACGTTCAGGGCGGCCAGCCCTATCCCCTCGCGGAGCTTTCTCCCTCTCATCTCTCCCCCTCCCCTCCAAGCTGGTAACGCGCCGAGAAGGCGAGCAGCAGCAGGAATATGATTATGGATATCGCGGAGCTGTAACCGTAGTTGTTTGTGATGAAGGCGTTCTCATATGCGTAGGTCAGTATCGTGTGCAGGCCGGAGCCGGTCTTGGCGCCCATCTGCTGGGTCAGCAGATAGATGACGTCGAACTGCTTAAAGGTCGTGAACACCGTTATGATGACCGCCGGGGCTATGATGGGCTTTATGCACGGTATCGTGATGCTCAGGGAGCGGCGGAACCAGCTCGCGCCGTCGAGCAGGGCGCTCTCGTAGTAGCTGCGGTCTATGCTCTGCATCGCCCCGTCCATTATCATGAGCATGAAGGGCAGCGCCAGCCACAGGTTCACCACCGTACAGCAGATAAAGGCCGAAACGTCCGTCGAAAGCCAGCGCTGCGCCTCGAGCCCCAGCTTCTCCATCCACTGGTTCAGCAGACCGAACTCGGAGTTGAACATGCCCGTTTTCCACAGCAGGATGGAAACGTAGCCCGGCATGGCCCAGGGGAACATCAAAAGCGTCTTGTAGAGCTTGCGCAGCCGGAGCTTTTGTATGTTCAGCAGGCTCGCCAGCACAAAGGCGAGGACGAGCTGGACGGCCATGTTCACGATAGTCCAGAGCAGCGTGCTCAAGAGCGCCGAGAGAAAGCCCGAGTCGAACACGAAGAGCGCCTTCACATAGTTGTCCAGTCCGATGACCGTGAAGTCGAACCAGTGGTAGACGTTCATGTTCGTCAGCGAGATGAAAAAGGTATAGAGTATCGGAAAAACAACGATTAGCGCGATAAGCAGCAGCGAGGGGGCCGACCAGAGGTAGCTCACGAGCCAGCCCCGGCGCTGTTTTCTGATCCTGTTTTCCATCATTTCATGTTGGCGATGAGGCCCTCGGCCTCAGCGAGCGCCTCGTCAAAGGCGGCATCCACGTCCGCGCCCGAGAGGTTCACGTCTGTGAGCAGGTTGCTGACGACTGTCCACATGACGTCCATCTCCGGGATGTTCGGCATGGGTACGGCTATCTCCGCCGTCGTGCGCATGGCCTGCACCAGCTCGTCGCTTGCGACCTGCGGTTCGTCGTAGCAGTCCGCGTTCGCGGGGGCGCAGCCGCTCGCCAGGGCGAGGTCAATGCCTATCTGCGGCGAGCAAAGCGCTCCGAGCACGGTCTTGACCGCTTCGGTCTTGTTCTCGGCAGCGTATTTGAGCACCTGCACGCCCTGTACGCCCGAGTATGGCGCAAGCGCTTTGCCCGTCTCGTCCACCGTCGGCATGGGCGCTATCCCCAGCTCTATGCCCGCCTCGCGTGCGCTCGGCACCATCCACGGCCCGCCGATGGTGGCGTCCGCCTTGCCCTCGAGAAAGAGCGTGTTCACCGTCGAATACTCCGTCTCGCCCGGCATGAGCGCCACAAACTTGAGGTGATAGCGCAGGGCGTCCTTCACAGCCTCCGGCTCCGGGAAGGGAGTCCCGTCCTCGGAGATGATGGACCCGCCGAAGCCGTGTATCCAGGCCGCCGAGTAATACGCCGTAGAGTGCTGCTCCACAAAGCCGTAGCGGCCGCGGCCAGTGTTCTGCTCCATGTATGCGAGGAGTTCCTCCGTCGTAGCGGGGACCTGGTCGTCCTGCATGTAGCGCTTGTTGTACATGAAGAGCAGCGTCTCGAAATATAGCGGCAGCTGGTAGAGCGTACCCTTGTAGCTAGCCGCCTCAAGCGTCATGGGCAGCCAGTTGTCCAGCGCGCCCTCGTTCAGCAGCGTGTTCACGTCCGCGAGTATGCCCATCTCGGCAAAAACGCCTATCTTGTCGTGAGCGAATATGAACATGTCCGGCGCGGACGAGGGGTCGTTCCCCACGAGCTTCAGGGAGTCCGTGAGACTGGTCTTTTTCTCGAATACGACCTCTATGCCGGGCGCGGCTTCGGTGAGGTAGGCAGTCAGCGCCTCGATGACCGCGTCCTCCTTGTCGTGCCAGACGACGAGCTTGTTTTCCTCCACGCTCCCGCCTCCGCAGGCCGCCAGCGGGATGAGCAGCGCGGCGATGAGCAGCATTGCAACAGTCCTTTTCATTTCACACCTCCAAAAACCCATTATGGGCGGACGCGGTTATATCCACGCCCGCCCTTGTTACAGGCCGATATCAGTCCTTCTTCTTTTTCTTGGACACCGCCACGGCGATGACGATAACAGCTACCACCGCCACGGCGACGATTATCCACACCGTCGCATTGCCGCCGCTCTCCGTCTCTGCAGGAGCCTCGCTTGGAGCGGGCGTCGCTTCCGGCGTCGCCTCGGGCTCCGCTGCGTCACCTGTCGGCTGCTCATAGCTCACAACGGCGTCCTCGGGTCCGTTCACGACCACCCAGACGTCCTTGCCCGTCTCAACGGTGAGGTCGGAGGTCTGGACGCTGCCCTCGTTTGCGTTTATGATAACGGAGTTTATCCAACCGGGCGCCTCAAGGGCGTACCAGCCGTCCGTCTCCGTCATGGCCTCGCCGGGCCAGGCTGCAAAGGCATTCGTGCCGTCAGGCGCCGACCAGGCCCAGAGGCAGGGACCCGCCCAGTCCTCGGGTACCTGGGCATACACCGTTATGTTCTCCACGCCCGCCGTCTCCGGGTCCTCGTAGGCGAGCTCGTAGCTCAGGTCGTCATAGACGGTTACCCAAAGCTCCTTCGGCTCTATCGTCACGTCCTCGGTCTGGACCGAGCCCTCGTTGCCGCTCACAATGATGCTGTTCACCCAGGCGGGGACACGGGCCGTGAACCAGCCGTTTTCATTCTCCGTCATGGCCTTGCCGGGCCAGGTCTCGAAAGCGTTTGTGCCGTCCGGGTCCAGCCAGGCCCAGAGGTTCACGGTTTTCCACTCGAGCGGTACGTAGGCGTGAACGGTTATCTTCTCAACATACTCGGGTATCTCGGCGTCCGTCTGCGCGTCGTAGCTGACCGTCGCCGTGTTGTCCTCAGCCACCGTGATCCAGACGGGCTTTCCAGCCTCGACCACCACGCCCTCGGTCTGCACCGCGCCGGCGTTTGCGTTCACGATCACGTTCTGGACAAAGCTGGGGACGTAGCAGTAATACCAGCCGGTGTCGCCGAGCTTGTCGGCCTCCTCGCCGGGCCAGGCTGCAAAGGCGTTCGTGCCGTCGTCGGCCCAAGCCCAGAGACAGGGCGCCTCCCAGGTCTCCGGCACGCTCACGCAGACCGGGACCATCTCCTCACCCTCGGCCAGCGCCGCGGTGCCGAGGGACAGCAGGCAGGCGCAGACGAGCAGGAGCGCAAAGAGCTTTTTCATTCCAAGACCTCCATTTCACATTTTAACGCGGGAAATCGAACCTTGGGGAAATAATATCATCCGTTTCCGAGCTAAGTCAACGGAGATTTGAGAAAGCATTTTCCCGCGCTTTACCGCGATATTCGACAATAAATCTTGTGCTTATTTGTGGTATTTGCCCGGTATATTCGCACACATTTTGCAGAAAAGGCACAAACGCGCACTCTTCTGCCCGGGAGCTCAAAGAAAGTGATTTCGCAAGTTTCCGCCCGCAGCGCGGCACGCCGGCAAACAAAAAGCCCCGGCGCTTTCCAAGGAAAGCGCCGGGTCTATGGTGTGAGTGGCGATACAGGACTTTTTAAATAGCCCAGCAATAAAAAAGTTTGCGGGCATCCGAACATAAAATTATTTGTATGTCCCCCCCCCCCCCCATTTTAGGGCGACTGTTTTGAAGCAGCCGCCCTTTTTGGTCAAATTGGGTCTGGCGCTAGGGGGCAATAATTTTTCGCTTTTCTTTCTGCTCTCCCCGCTGCTTTGCAAGCTCCTTGTTATCTTCCTTAGTTTATGGGCATAGGTCTGACAGTCCAGCACAAGTTCAGTTGAATTTTCCAGGCTCTGAGTACATGGTCTCGGGTGGTAATTGTAAAACCATTTTCGCTATCCATAAAAATGCCTCCTAGTTTTGGTCCCGCTTTGGCGTCTCCATCATCAGTTGCCGTTTATTCATCGGTGGCAGGCAGGACTGATTCCGGCACACATAGAACGTGGCTTCATTGTTCAACAGCTTATATCCTTCCAATGGGCGCTCCAAAACCTTGACTATGGCGTCAGAAGGCAACGCAAGCGGGATGTCGCTCAGGTCTTCCCCGTTTGGAACCACAGTGATCAGAACCGGTGGTTCCAAAAAATCCGACAGCGCCATTAAAAACGCTGAAAACCCAGCAGGAGATCGTTCCGCCTCTCCCGCCATATAGGCAAGCTGTTTGTTCAGGGTGTTCTCCATGCTCTGCTCCGGAAGCAGCGCGTTCAGGCGTACAAGAACATAGGACATTAGGGAGTTGCCGCTGGGAAGCGCCCCGTCATAGCACTCCTTCGGGCGAAAAAGCAGCGTTTCATTTTTTGTGCCGCTGAGATAAAAGCCGCCATGCTCCGGGTCGTAGTACTGGAGGACAGTTTCCCTGGTTAACTGTGCTGCACGATAAAGAAATGTGCGTTCGAGTGTGGCATCATACAGAAAAAGCAGGGCAAAAATATAGCTTGCGTAATCATCCAGGAAACCGTGCTCCCCAAGCTTGCCGTCCCTAACGCTTACATAAAGCGTATCCTGATCGCACAGGCTGTTTTCTATAAAACCTTGAGCCTTTTTCGCAGCTTCCAGATATCCGGGGTTCCGGCTGCACCGGTACAGTCGGCACAACGCGGCAATCATGAGCGCATTCCATGCGGTCAAAATTTTGTCGTCCGTATGCAGACGGGTGCGTCCCCGCCTGTATTCCCGCAGTGTTGGCAGGAAGGGGTCAAAACTCTCATCTGTCAGGTTTTTTGTGTGGAGAAGGTTGGGGATGCTCTTGCCTTCAAAGTTCCCCGCTTTTGTAATGCCGAACCGTTTACAAAAAGCGGCGCCGTCGGCTTGCCCAAGCAGCCCGATGATTTCCTCCGGGGTAAATACATAGTATTTCCCCTCCTCGCCATCGCTGTCCGCATCCTGGGCGCTGTAAAAGCCTCCGTTTGGTGCAGTCATTTCGGAGAGAATATAGGATGCTGTCTTTTGCGCAACTTCCAGATAAAATGACCGTCCCGTGAGTTCATAGGCTTTGCAGTTGGCGAGAATCAGCAGCGCGTTATCATAGAGCATCTTCTCAAAGTGGGGGACTAGATAATAGCGGTCTGTGGAATATCGGCAGAATCCGTATCCGATATGATCAAACAAGCCGCCGGCATACATCTTTTGAAGGGTTATTTCCGCCATGTCTAAGGCTCGGCTGTTCCCGTGCTTTTTGTATTGCTGCATCAGGAACAGAAGATTGTGCGGCGTGGGAAACTTCGGCGCACCGCCGAACCCTCCAAATGATGCGTCAAAGTTCTGCGTATACCATTGCAGGGCAGCGTCCAGCAAAGTCTCATCTGCCTGTGACGCAGGAGCATGATACTGATTTAATGCCGCCGTAATCTCATCCGCGGAGTTGAGAAGAGTGTCCCGCTCGTTCTTCCATTTCTGGTGAATGATGAGCAACAGTTCTTTCAGCCCTACCGCCCCATACCGGGCGGTCTTTGGAAAATAGGTTCCGGCAAAAAACGGTTTCTGCTCTGCGGTCATAAAAATGCTGGCGGGCCAGCCGCCTCTCCCGGTGAAAGCCTGACAGACCGCCATATAAATGCTGTCAATGTCGGGGCGTTCTTCTTTGTCGACTTTGACGGACACGTAGTATTGGTTTAAGATATCGGCAATTTCAAGATCTTCAAAGCTTTCATGCGCCATGACATGGCACCAGTGGCAGGTGCTGTAGCCAATGCTCAAAAAGATGGGTTTATCCTCTGCCCTTGCTTTGGAAAAAGCCTCCTCGCCCCAGGGATACCAGTCCACCGGGTTTTCCGCGTGCTGGAGAAGGTACGGGCTTGTCTGATTTTTAAGATGATTACTCAAATCCTCACCTCATTTTTTCAGATTACCAGTTGCCGGGTTATCGATCAGCTCCCCTTCCTCGGTGAAGCGGGAGCCGTGACAAGGACAATCCCAGGTGTGCTCCACAGGATTCCATTTCAGTGCGCAGCCCAGATGGGGACAGCGTTTGGTCGTGGGCGTCAGCAGACTAACCATAGCTTCAAACCCGTTGACGGCCAATTGGGGGTGAAGGATGGAACGGGAGGGTGAGAACACCTCCTCGTACGGGTTTTTCTTTCCTTGCACAAGATCCGTGAGGATCATAGCGGATACCATGGAGCTGGTCATGCCCCACTTATTAAAACCGGTAGCCACATACAAATCTTTGGTGAAGGCAGAATAGGGCCCGATATATGGCACCCCGTCCAGGCTCATACAGTCCTGCGTGGCCCAGTGGTACTGCTCTTCCGCTTGCGGGTAATGCCGCCGGGCAAAATCCCGCAGTTCCTGCCAGCCGCCGCCCTGTTTGCCGGTGCGGTGATCTCCGCCCCCGACGAGCAACAGGTTTTTGTGATTGCGGAAGGACATACCCGTCTGCGCCTCGTCCAAATACATGCCGTCCACATCCGGTGCATTTTGGAGAGCGATGACATAAGAGCGGTGCTGATACAGCTTGAGGAAATAGCTGCCATGCTTGTTGAGAAAGGGAAAGTGGGTGGTCACAATGATCTTTTTGGCACGAATCCGGCCATGATTTGTCACAGCCGTGGTGCCGATCAGCTCCCTTACCCGCGTATGCTCATAGATGTGCAGGGCCTTTGCAATGCCGGAGACGAATTGCAGCGGATGAAACTGTGCCTGATTGGGGAACCTGACCGCACCGGCAACGCGAAAAGGAAGCGGTAGCTTGTCCACAAATTCAGCCGGGAAGCCCAGTTTTTCCAGTGCTTTGAGTTCCCTCTCGATCTTACTCCGGTCGTCCAGAGAATAGGTGTAGGCCGCCTTTTCCTCAAAACCGCAGTCAATATTCCGGCACAGCTCCCGGTATGTTTGAAGCGCTGCCTCGTTGGCTGAAAGATATTGCTTTGCCCGCTCGATTCCAAACCTCGAAATCAGCTTGTCATAGATCAGCCCGTGTTGGCTGGTAATCTTGGCGGTGGTGTTTTTGGTGATGCCGCTGCATATTGTCTCCGCTTCCACCAGCACATAAGGCACACCGGCACAGTGCAGCTCATAGGCACACAGAACGCCCGCCATACCGCCGCCGATGATCAGCACATCTGTGTTTAGATCTCCGTCCTGAGCTGAAAAGTTCGGTCGCTCCCAGGTTTGCTCCCACAGTGATTCCATATGCTTCTCCCCAATGATTGTTTTGATGATAGTATTATCCAAAAGGAGAAAAGTATGTTTTTTCTTGTTTTACGCCCCATGACTTGGGACGAATTCATAGGCAGCATGGTCACTTTGCAGATCAAATATCGGTTTTCCTCTTTTCCACAGCCTCGCCCGCAGGTGCGCATTACAGCTCTCCCGAATGGTGTTGGACATCTTCCCGCACTGTGGCGCACGAAGGGGGTGTCCCACATGGGAGGGCGCCATGTCCAGTTCCAGCAGAACCCTGCCCTGAGACAGACAGATATGTTCTGGAGAAAATGATTGAACCTTAACGCCCCTGTAAGTTGCCAAGCGATGCTCCCTGCCCTGGTACAAGATGGCGCAGATGCATCCACGGAAGGAACATCCGCAAAATGGAATATGGGCAATGGATACCATAATAGAACATGGTTCTGGGAAATCGTTGCACTGCATCCACAGGTAGGAGCGCGGAAAAGAGGTTCCGCTGTCTTTTTCTGCATAGCCCAAACCACCGTCGAAGCTGTGCAGATGTCCGTCCATAATGACGCTGCCCTGGAGGGTATGCGCCATGCTGAGAACGCCGTGCCGGCACTCCATGGGGAAAAACCGGAACGGCCCCATGATATCGGAGCCGAGCGGCGCAAATGGTCCGTAGGTAATATCACCGCTGATCCCGGGCAACGAAATATGACACCCCTGCCTTGAAAACCAGCATCCATCCGCTCGTATCACACTGTCACGGACGGTCAAATTGGATATCTCAAACTGTCGGGCGCCTTCCTGCGAAATCAGTTGGATAAACGCCCCGCTCTCTGCCTTTCCGGGGATGAACGCGACCATGTCATCCCCTTTTTGATGCTTAAAATACCAGCCCTCAAAGCCTTTCTGTCCCGACATACTCATGTCACAGCCTTCCTTTTAGGGATGGACTTAGTATGTCCGTATGAGTGTCATATAAGACGACGTTCACTCGGTTCTCAACGAAGGGCAGCCGCCCCCGTACTTCTGCTCCGCCAGATCCCAGTTTACCACGTTCCACCAGTCGTTGATATAGTCCGCTCTCTTGTTATAGTGTTTTAAATAATATGCATGTTCCCACACGTCTAAATTAAGCAGCGGCTTTACAATGCCCGCCGGAGTTTCTTGATTGGCGGTTGTCACGAGGCAAAGGCCACGCTTGCCATTGACCAGCCAAACATATCCCGAGCCGAAAACGGACAAGGCCGACTCGGTGAATTTCTCTTGGAAAGCGTTCAGGGAGCCAAACCTGTGGTCAATGGCAGCGGCCAAAGTACCCTCGGGCGCTTTTTTCCCATCAGGACACATGCCATTGAAAAAGAATCGGTGATTATATACTCCGCCGGCATTGCAGGCAATTGCCAAACAGTCCTTCCCCGACATTTGCCCAGCGGTACAGATGAGCTGCTCAAGGGTCAATGTTTGAAGCTGAGGGTACTTTTTCAGGATGCTGTTCAGGTTGTCTATATAAGTTTTCAGGTGCCTGTCATGATGCAGCTGCATTGTCTTTTCATCTATGTACGGTTCCAAAGCATCATACGCATACGGCAGCGGCGTATTTTCAAATGGATAATGTTTGTTCAAGGCAATTCCTCCTTTATATACATTATATACAAAGAGAGGATGTCTTCGCACGCCCTCCGTTTTATTTGCTTATTTTTTGAGGCGGATACGCTGTCGCTGTGCGCTTTCCTCCCGCATGACTTCTGGATTTAAGTACTGTTCCACGGGAAGTCCGCGCTCTTTGATAAGCTGTATGTCCCGGTGCCTTGACAATGGCAGCTAAAATGCTTACAATTAATTGCGAAAAGAGGTGAGCACGATGTTGTACGGGAAATTCTGCATTGAGTTCGGCTCCACACAAGTTTATACCACGAAACATTGTGCGGAGCCTTTTCGGAAAGTTGATTTGTAAAACGGGGAGGCCAGGGCAGAGAACAGCTGCCTTTGGTTTTTATGCCCTTTTTGCGAATTGACATGAGAAGATAAACTATTGAGGCCACAGACAATGTTTTGTCTGTGGCCTTTTGTTATGTTTATTTAGTAAGCAGACAGAGGGCGCACCAGTTTGTGCTGCCCTCTGTCTTTTTGAAGGGAAGATTTTTTATGACACAAGAGCAAAATTTAATGAGCGGGAGCGTACCCGGAAAACTGATTGCTTTTGCCCTCCCGCTGCTTTTAGCGAATATCTTACAGTCATTCTACAATGTGGTGGATATGCTAGTGGTCGGACAGTTTGTTGGCGAAACAGGTCTTGCGGCCATCAGCAACGCCTCAAAGCTTTGTTACATCATCAACTCCATCTGCATTGGAATGACAATGGGTGGAGCAGTGTTAATTGCTCAATACAAAGGGGCTAACAATAAAAAAGACCAGGCGGAGACTTTTCAAATGCTGTCCATGCTCTCCCTGGCTGCGTCGATCCTTTTGACTGTTATAAGTTTGGCCGGTTATCAGCCCCTTTTTCGAGCGTTAAAAGTTCCGGCGGATGCATTGGGGGACGCTTGTGATTATATGAAAATCATTTGCTACGGAACTGTATTTGTTTTCGGATACAATGCCGTTTGTTCTGTCCTGAAAGGGTTGGGAGATTCCAAATCTCCGCTCTGCTTTGTGGGCATTGCAACTATCATCAATGTTGGTTTAGACATCATATTGGTGGGTCCTTTGGGGATGGGAACAATAGGAGCGGCCTACGCAACGGTCACAGCACAGGGGATTTCTTTTGTAATTTCGCTTTTTTACCTGAAACGGTATCGTGTGTTTTTTGGCACTGCGGAATGCAAAAAGCTAGCGGTTCAGTGGGATAAGATCGTTGCTATTCTGAAAATCGGGTTGCCTACGGCAATCCAGATGGTCATAGTCAACACGGCTTATTTGCTGGTGACCGGGATGCTCAATCAATTTGGAACCTCTGTATCTGCGGCGTCCGGAGTCGGCCTGCAAATCAACACCTTTGCCGGTATGCCTTGCTGGGCTGTGGGTCAGGCAGTCACGGCCATGGTTGGTCAGTGTATGGGAGCGGAGCAAACAGAACGCGCCCGAAAAGTGGTGAAAATCGGCCTTCTGGTGAATATAGCCATGACACTCGTTGTTGTGCTTTGCGTACAGGTCTTTGCCGAGCAGTTGATTTTACTCTTTGGCAATAATAGCCGGGAAGCTGTAACCGACGGAGTTTATTACCTGAGAGTCTGCTGCGGTGTCAATAGTTTGATCTATGCGGCTATGTATACCTTGGACTCCTTTGCCATTGGAGTGGGCGCAGCAAATGTAGCTATGTTGAATGCATTGCTGGACGCAGTTGTGGTCCGTCTGCCCGCAAGCTGGACTTTGGCTTTTGCGCTGGGCATGGGATTCCCCGGAATCTATTTTGGACAGGCGCTTTCGCCAATCCTGCCAGCATTTGTCGGATTTATCTACTTCAAAAGTGGAATATGGAAACGCAAGAGCCTTATACAAAAAAGCCGTAAGGAGGGGAACCCTGTACCCAAAATGTAAGCAGGAGACTTTGATAAATGTAAAGAAAACCAATTGTTATTAAAGCAAATGCGCAAATCCAAAAGGAGAACAGCAAATTATGATGAACAAGCTAAAAATTTATCCACGTTCTAAGGATCGGGAAACGGTTTATTTGAAAAATGTAGTCACTGACCCCAGCATTATCGTGGGGGACTATACAATTGTGGGCGCTGATGCCGAAAGGAGGCTGAGGAACATGACAGAGCCCATCCACAAGGGAAAGGACCTGCCGCCCGTTTGGGTGATCCACGCGGCCTCCAGCGGTGACAGCGAGGCCCTGGAGAAAGCGCTGCGGTACTACGACTGCTATATGAGCCGCCTGTGTACCCCACCCTCTATGACAAGGACAGAACCCCTCATGTGTGCTTGGATGCCCATATGAAGCGCTGTCTGGAAATCCGACTGGTCCGGGCTGTCGTTCGGAAATAACTGCACCAGCCCAAGTGTCGGCGGAGGTTTTTCCCTTTCAGTGCCTGCCGACAGCCTGGGTTGGATTCATTACCCGGCTGACACTGGCAGAGGGCAGCGGTATAATTGTATTGGGAATACAAGATATACGCTGCTCGGCTGTCCAATCTTCGCTTCCATAATCGAGAAACAGAGCAGCCATGCCATGACCATGGATATGTTCATCTCTCTGGTACGCAAATACACCCGCGCACGTAAGCTCACGCCCGGATGCTGGGCGAGTTGGTTGAGAAGAGCGAGGTTTGAGAAAATCGACGGTGTGTGGCCAATCCCTGACGTGACCGTCAACACCCGGAAGGGCGTGTTTGTCAACTACATCCCATCCACCATCGCCGGATGAAAACAAATAAAAAGACGAGTGTTCTTACAGCCTTTCAAATGCCATAAGAACACTCGTCATGGTTGCGGGGAGGGGATTTGAACCCACTGACCTTCGGGTTATGAGCCCGACGAGCTACCGGACTGCTCCACCCCGCGATATTGAGCCTTGTTATAATACCATCTATCCAGGCTCTTGTCAAGGGGGGTTTATAACTTTTCCGGAGTAAGCAGGAAGCCTTCTTTATCGCGGAAGCGGCCGCAGGCTATGACGATCAGGTCCACCAGCCAGCCTATGCCCAGGCAGCCGCCCGTCAGCAGCCAGAGTATGCCCGTGCCTATCTTGCCGACGTAGAACCTGTGTACGCCGAAAACACCCAGGACTGCCGAGAGGATAAGCGCCAGGAGCCAGTTTCTCCGCGAGCTCAGGCCGCGCCTGCGCGCCTCGCGGTAGCCCCGCTCAAAGCCGCTGTCGTAACCCCGGCCGTAACCCTGATCGTAGCCGCGGCGCTCTTCGTAGTTATAGCAGCCCTTTCTGGCGTCATAGTCGTAGCTTTCGCCCCGTCCCGTTCTCTGCGCACGCTCCGGCTCAGGTTCTGGCTCCGGTTCCGGCTCCGGCCGCCTGGCCTGCGGCGGCTCTCCGGGCAGGGTCGCCGTACCGCAGTTCGGGCAGTTTTGCTCCCCTCCCGTGAACCTGCGCCCACATTCAGGACACCAGCTCTTCCCCTTCGGGAGCCTCTCCCCGCAGTGCCAGCAGCAGTTGTCCTCTGCACACACGGCCGCGCCGCAGTGCGGGCAGACGGCCTCCGCCGCCTGAGCATACGCTCCGCTCATTTTTTCTTTGCCCCCTCGTTATTTTTGTTGCAGCTGGCCCGTCCTGTACGCCGTCAGCAGGGTGTTGAGCGCGTCTATCCTCTTCAGGAGCCGCGGGCCCTCGTCCGTGTCCTGTATATAACGCCGCGACGGGAAAAATTCAACAGGTACGGAATCGGACTCCATGTCCGCATTTTCGCTCAGGACCTTCGCCACGCCCTCAAAGGGCCTGTGGCTCTTCAGCCGGACGCCGTGCGAGCTGTATATGAGCGTGTAGCCCGCGATGCCCGTCGTCTTTTGGTAGGCCTTGCAGAAACCGCCGTCTATTATGAAGAGCTTGCCCCCGGCCTTGACCGGGCTCTCGCCCTTCTTCGCCTTCACCGGCGTGTGTCCGTTTATTATGTGTCCCGTCTCCGGGTCCAGGCCGAACTCGGTCAGGATCATCCGGACCGCGGCCTCGTCCTCCCAGTGGTTGAAGTAGGGGTTCTTCGGCTCGGCCCAGGTGCTCTCGTCGTCCACCACGGCGCGCTCGAAGGTGTGGAACACGCGGCCCGAGAAGGGGCTGTTGTTCCCGCACCAGAGATACCACATCATGTCCAGCGCGGACTCGTCGCCCCGCGCCCAGGCGCTCTTCACCACGGCGTCCGCGTAGTCCATCAGCGCACGTCCCGAATACCAGCGTCCGCCGTGGCGCACGCTTGCGAACTTGCCGTCCGGCGTCATCGGTATGCAGCCGTGGTAGAGCAGGTTGCCGTTGCAGCACAGGTAGGTGCTGCCCTTTTTGTAGATGAAGTCCAGGTGCCGGCGCAGGGGCTGGCTCTCCTTGAAGGCGGAGACATATTCCTCCACCAGCTCTTCCTCCTCCGGCGTGAGGAGATAGGGGTCCTTCGGGTCCACCGTCGGGAACTGGTGCGTGTTGAGCGGGTAGGTGCCGGAGTCCAGCTCCACTGTCCAGTCGTCATAGTTTATTCGGTTGAGCATCAGCCTGTCGTTCATCTCATAGCCCGGGTGCCGCAGGATGATGTGTCCCTCCAGTTTGAAACCGAGGACGGAGAGGGCCTGGTGCACGGTCTTTTTGTCCGAGCCGCCGTAGACCTTCTCGCAGAACTCCGCCAGGGGGCGGAGCGAAACGCCGTAGCGCCGCTCCAGGGTCAGCGTGTTGCCGTAATCGGAGCTTATGCGCAGAACGGTGAACACGCAGGCCGGGCTGCCCGCCGCCGCGCCCAGCCAGAGTATGTCGTGGTTGCCCCACTGTATGTCGATATTCGGGTGCTGCATCAGCATATCCACAATCCGCGCGGGCTCGGGGCCTCGGTCGAAGATGTCGCCCACGACGTGGAGCCTGTCTACCGCGAGGCGTTTTATGAGCTCGGCCAGGGCGGCGATGACGTTGTCCGCTGAGCCCGTAGCGATGACGCTGTCCAGGATGGCATCATGGTATCTGTGCTGGTTGGCGTCCTCGTCGCGCTGGATGTGGAGCAGCTCGTCCAGCACGAACTCCCAGTCCGCGGGCATCTGGCGGCGGACGTAGCCGCGCGTATACTTGCCCGAGAGCGTTTCGGCCAGCAGACAGAGCTGTTCCAGTATCTCGCGCAGGCGGGAATTGTCCAGCTCGCCCCGCTCGCGCAGGCAGGCCAGCTCCGCCCGGGGGTAGTAGATGACTGAGCAGAGCGCGCGGCACTTGGCCTCACCCTCCGTCTCTTCGAACAGCCGGCGGACCTTCTCCAGTATGACGCCCGAGCAGTTGTTCAGGATATGCCGGACCGCGCCGTACTCGCCGTGCAGGTCGCTTATGAAGTGTTCCGTCCCCTTGGGCAGGGTGAGGATAGCGTTCAGATTTATGATCTCGGAGCAGACGGCCGCCTCATTCGGGTATTTTTCAGCCAAAAGCTCCAGATATTCGCGTGTAAAGTCGCCCATTGTGCGATCCCTCCTTTACATATACGCAATGGTATCACCGCGGTGGAAAGGATACAACGCATTTTCTGTAAACATGAAGAAAATTTTTCAATATCCGAACATTCCGCTCTCCAGGACTGAGAGACTGACGGCGTTGACTATGCCGTGCATGAGCATTGCCGCCCAGATGCTGCCGCTTCTGTCATAGGCCCAGGCGAGGCCTATGGAGACGGGCAGATACAGCAGGCAGTAGACAAGCAGCCCGAAATCCCCGGAGATGAATACGAACTGCCAGACGTGGTAGAGCGAAAAGAGCAGGGCGGAGACGATGTAGGCTGCGGCCCGGCTGCGCGGCCTTATGCAGCCGAAGAGGAGGCCTCTGAAGAGGGGTTCCTCCACGATCGGCGCCATCACGACAGACATGACGGCTAGCTTCCCACGGTCCGCCGCAGCGCCGGCCAGGATGGCCTCGTTGTTCGGCGCCATACCCAGGTCCAGACTCAGGACCAGCAGCACCGAGCTCAGGATGAAGCTCAGGCCGATGTCCACAGCGTAGCCTCCGGCGACGCCGACAAAGAAGTTGCCCTTTGCGTCGAGCGCCGCGTCGAAGCTCCGGCGCAGGAAGCCCCGAAGCAGCACCAGCATATAGACCAGGCCGACGCCGTAGTAGGCGAGGTTTATCTCAGTATCCGTCATTGCGGCGAGGGCGGGCCACACCTGGGAGAGGTAGCCCAGGCCGAGCGGTATGCCCACGACGTGCAGGGGCAGGTATATGACGGCGGCGATGATCTCGCCGCGCGACATGAGGTTGGTGAAACCGGGGGTCTGTATGGGTCTCGTATTCATCAGGTATCCAACTTTCTCTTCAGTTCGTAGAGGAGGTTCATGGCCTCTATGGGCGACATGGTGTCCAGCGCAGCGGAGCGCAGGCGGTCCAGCACCTCGTCCGAGGCGGTGTCGGCCAGGCTGAGCTGCAGCTCCGGCTGCGGCGCCGGCGCCGAACTTCGGACGGGTACGGCCCTTGCAGACTCCAGCAGCTCGTCCAGGCACTCCCTGGCCCTGGTGATGACGCTGTCCGGCACTCCGGCCAGCTTTGCGACCTCGATGCCGTAGCTCTCGTCCACGGAGCCGCGGATTATCTTGCGCAGGAAGATAAGGTTTCCGCCCTGCTTGCGCGCGGAAATATAGTAGTTGCGCACGCCCTTGACGCTGCCCTCCAGCTCCGTCAGCTCGTGATAGTGCGTGGCGAAGAGCGTCTTGGCGCCCAGCCTGCGTCTGTCCGCGCAGTGCTCCAGCACCGCCCGGGCGATGGCCATGCCGTCATAGGTGGAGGTGCCGCGGCCGATCTCGTCCAGGATTATCAGGCTCTTCTGTGTGGCGTTCTTCAGGATGGAGGCGACCTCGCTCATCTCCACCATGAAGGTGCTCTGGCCGGCGGCCAGGTCGTCGAAGGCGCCGATGCGCGTGAAGATCCTGTCCACGATGCCGATAGTCGCGCTCTTTGCCGGGACGAAGGAGCCTATCTGGGCCATGAGCACGATGAGCGCCGTCTGGCGCATATAGGTGCTCTTGCCGGCCATGTTCGGGCCGGTTATTATGGCGAGCCTGTCGTCCCCGAGGTTCATGAAGGTGTCGTTCGGGACGAAGAGCGAATCCTTCTGCGCCTGCTCGACGACGGGGTGACGCCCGTCCTTTATGTCTATGGTGCCGGAGAGGTCTATCTCCGGGCAGCAGTAGTTGTTGCGGGCCGCGGCCTCGGCCAGGGAGCAGAGCGCGTCCGCCTGCGCGACGATCCCGCTGACGTCCACTAGCGTCTCCGCATAACCGGCGACCTCTTCCAGCATGACGTTGAAGTAGCTGCGCTCCAGCTCCTCCAGCTGGCGGCTGACGGTGTTGAGTCCGTTTTCCAGCTCGCTGAGCTCCGGGGTGTGGTATCTCTCGCTGTTGGCGAGGCTGCGCACGCGCCTGTAGTTGGAAGGCAGCTGCGCGTCCTTGACGCTGTTGGGAATCTCTATGCAGTAGCCGGTCAGGCGGTTGTAGCTGATGCGGAGCTTTTTTATCCCGGTGCGCTCGCGCTCGCGGGCCTCCAGCTCGCCGACCATGCTCCCAGCGCTGGAGAGCATCTCGCGCAGCCTGTCCACGCGGGAGGAGCAGCCCGTCCGGAGGAAGCCCACGCCGTCCTGAGTCTCCTGCGAGTCCCCGCCGAAGGCGCGGGAGAGCCGCCAGAGCAGCTGGCGCAGGTCGTCAAGGTTGGCAAAGGCGGAGAGCAGGGCGGAGCTGCTGGGCATTAGCAGGTCCGCGAGCTCCGGCAGGCGGGAAAGGTAGCGGTCCAGCGCGGCAAGGTCCCTGGGCAGAGCCGTCCTGCTGACCACGCGGCTCGAGACGCGCTGTATGTCCCCGATGTCCGCCAGCACGCGCATGATCTCCGCGCGGCGGACGCTGTTGCGCGTCAGCTCGTCCACCGCCGCCAGCCTGCGCTTTATGCCTATGGGCGAGAGCAGCGGGCGCTCCAGCCAGCTGCGGAGCATCCGCCCGCCCATGGGGGTCTTGGTGTGGTTGAGCACGCCGAAGAGGCAGAAGCGCCGCTCCGCAGAGCGCATGGGCTCCGTCAGCTCCAGGCTGCGCCTGGTGGAGTAGTCGAGCTCCATGTACTTGCCGCCCTCGATGACGTCCACGTTCCGGATGTAGGAGAGGTCGCTGCGCTGCGTGTCCGCCGCGTAGGCCAGGACCGCGCCGCAGGCACAGACCGACGCGGCGTTGCGGCCCAGCAGCTCTTCCGGGCGTTCCACACCGAACTGGCGGCAGAAGCGCTCCGCACAGTCCGTGTATTTGAAGAGCTTGTCCTCCTCGCGCCAGGGGCAGCCGAGCATGTTTTCAATGAACTGCCTGAGATCCTGAGACTCAGCCGCCTGGCGGGAGAGCAGTATCTCCTTCGGGCCGAAGCGGCCCAGCTCGTTCACGATGTAGGCCAGGCAGCCTCCCTCAAAGGCCGCGACGCAGAACTCGCCCGTCGCCACGTCGCAGAAGGCCGCCGCTCCGCCCGATACGTCCATGTAAACGGCGCAGACGTAGTTTGCCCGGTTGATGTCCAACAGGGCGTCGTCCGTAACCGTGCCGGGCGTGATTATCCGGATGATCCCGCGTTTCACAAGGCCCTTGGCCGTAGCGGGGTCCTCCAACTGGTCGCAGAGGGCGATCCTGTAGCCCTGGGCGAGCAGCCTGCCGATATAGCTGTCCGCCGCGTGATACGGCACGCCGCACATGGGCATCTGCTTGTCCTTGGGCTTGTTCCTGTCTCTCGTCGTCAGCGTAAGGTGCAGGGCGGAAGATGCGATGATCGCGTCCTCGTCAAATAGCTCGTAAAAATCGCCCAGCCGGAAGAATAGCAGGCAGTCCGGGACCTCTTTTTTGATCTCGTCGTATTGTTTTTTCATCGGAGTCTGCTTTTCGTCCACTGTGCCCGCCTCCTTCATTCTGCCGGGACCCCGTAGAGCGCCCAGGTGTTCCCGTCCGTTATCTCAGCCTCTATGAAGCTGCCGACGAGCTCCGGCCCGCCCTTGAGATGCACCAGCCTGCCGCCGTTCGTGCGCGCGGAGAGGTTGTACTCGCCGCGGCCCGTCTCGCCGTCCACGAGGACACGAAGTCTTTTCCCTATGTACTCCCTGTGCTTTTCGCCGGATATCGCGTTTGCCGTCTCGACCAGGCGGTCGAACCAGGCCTGCTTTTCCTCCCTCGACACCGGGTCCGGCATTGCGGCCGCGGGAGTTCCCTCTCGCGGGGAGAAGATGAAGGTGAACATCGCGTCGTAGCGCACTCGCTCCACCAGGCTCATCGTCTCTTCGAAGTCCTCCGCCGTCTCGCCGGGGAAGCCGACTATTATGTCCGTCGTCAGGACGAGCTCCGGCATATACGAGCGCGCCATGTCCACGAGAGAGAGGTATTTCTCGCGGTCATAGTGCCGGTTCATGGCCTTGAGCACCCGGCTGCTGCCCGACTGCACGGGAAGATGGATGTGCTTTGCGCACTTCTCGCACTCGGCCATGGTGCGGAAGAGCTTTTCCGTGGCGTCTCTCGGGTGGCTGGTCATGAAGCGGATGAGGAAGTCGCCCGGGATGTCGTTTATCTCTCTTATGATGTCCGCAAAGTCTACGTCCGAACCCAGGTCCTTGCCGTAGGAGTTGACGTTCTGGCCCAGGAGGGTGATGTCCTTATACCCCGCCGCGACGAGCCGCCTTGCCTCCGCCACGACGTCCTCGGGCCGCCGGGAGCGCTCCCGGCCCCGGACGTAGGGGACAATGCAGTAGGTGCAGAAGTTGTTGCAGCCGTACATGATAGAAAGCCAGGCCTTCACGCTGCCCTGCCTGTGTACGGGCAGGCCCTCCGCCACGACTCCCTCGCAGGGCGAAGTCTCGAACACGCGGCCCCGGCGTCTGAGCGCCCGCTCGTAGAGCTCGGGAAAGCGCCAGAGCTCGTGCGGGCCGAAGCAGAGGTCCACCACCCGGAAGGACTTTTTGATCTTCTCCGCCATGTGCGGCTGCTGGACCATGCAGCCGCAGACTGCAACGATGAGCCGCGGATTTCTCGCCTTGGCGTGCACGAGCGCGCCGACGTTGCCCAGAACGCGCATCTCCGCGTGGCCGCGTACCGCACAAGTGTTCACGACAATGAGCTCGGCCTCGTTCTCGTCCTCCGTAAAGCCGAAGCCCATGAGCTCGATATAACCGCGCAGCGCTTCGCTGTCCGCCTCGTTCTGCTGGCAGCCGTAGGTATCCACAAAGGCCAGCGGGCGCGCTCCGCCCAGGCCCTCGCGTATCTTATCGCATATCTCCCGCTGACGTGCCAGCTCCGCCTCGGGGATCTCTACTCTTTTGTATGCCATATTGCCTCCAAGGTATAAACACTTATAACAATACATTTTAACATTTTGCTCTGGAAAGTTCAACGCCTTTACATTATAATGGTCAGTCGGAAGAGAGGTGCGACATGCCCAAAATTAATATACTCTCGCCCTTCGTGGCGGATCTCATAGCCGCCGGCGAGGTCGTGGAACGGCCCGCCTCCGCCGTGAAGGAGCTTTTGGAAAATTCGATGGACGCCGGCGCCAGGAACGTCACCGTCGAAATACGCGGCGGCGGCGCGGAATATATAAGAGTCACGGACGACGGCTGCGGTATGTCCCCAGAGGACGCCGGGATAGCCTTCCTCCGGCACGCCACGAGCAAGCTCGCGGACGAGCGCGGGCTGGAGGCCATCGGCACTCTGGGCTTCCGTGGCGAGGCCCTTGCGGCTATCGGCAGCGTTTCGCACGTGGAACTCCTGACACGGGAGCGGGACGCCTTCACCGGAACCCGCCTTCTGCTGGACGGGGGAGACATCACCGATATGCACGAGGCCGGCTGCCCGGAGGGGACCAGCATCACCCTGCGCGGCCTTTTCTACAACACGCCCGCGCGGCTCAAATTCCTCAAGTCGGACCGCGCTGAGGGGACCGCCTGCGTCCAGGCGGCGCTGCGCTGCGCGCTCGGCCGCCCGGAAGTGAGCGTCCGGTGCATCAGAGACGGGGCCGAGGAGTTCTTCACCCCCGGAGACGGAAAGCCCGAAAGCGCCGTCTATGCCCTGCTCGGGCGCGAGCTGGCCGCGGCCATGCTGCCCGCGCGCTCGGAGGAGGGTCCCATCGCCGTACGTGGCTTCACGGGCTCGCCCGCCGCGGGCAGGGGCAGCCGCTCTGCCCAGTTTTTCTTCTGCAACGGGCGGCACATCAAGTCCCAGCTCCTGCAGGCCGCCGTGGAGCAGGCCTACCGCGGCACTATGCTGACGGGCAAGTTCCCCGCCTGCGTCATCTACCTGGAGCTCTCCCCCGCCGCGGTGGACGTGAACGTACACCCGGCCAAAACGGAGATCAAGTTTTCTGACGAACGGCGCGTTTTCGACGCGGTACACTACGCCGTCCTCGGCGCCTTGGAGAAACCAAGAAAGCCCGGCTCCGCCCCGGATCAGGAGAAGGAACCGGAGCCGTCGCCTCCGCGGATGGTCCGGACCTCGGAGCAGTGGAGCGGCGCCGGCTTTGCATCCTTCAGCCCCACGGCTTTTCGACCTTCGTCCGCACATGTCCAAAGGCCTCTGCCGCCGGTCAGCCGCCCGCAGGAGCGGGAGAGTGCTCCGGCGCCGGCCCCCGTCCGCCAGACGCGCCTGGACCTTGGCCCCGTCCGCGCCCGTCCCGCCGCCGAGAAGCGCGAAGAGCCTCCGTTCGTCCCCGAGGCTCCGGAGCAGGACGAGCCGCTCCGCCTTATAGGCGAGGCGCTCGAGCTGTATATCCTGGTCCAGAAGGGAGACTCGCTCATCGTCATAGACAAGCACGCCGCGCATGAGCGGATTATATACGACAGGCTCCGTTCCCAGGAGGCGGAGGTCATGAGCCAGGAGCTGCTCGAACCCGCCGTGCTCTCGCCCTCCGGCGCGGAGGCGGACGCCCTGGGCGAGGACCTGCCCCTTATAAACAGTCTGGGCTTCGGGCTTGAGCCCTACGGGCCGCGGACCTATATCCTCCGTTCGGTCCCCGGCGGCATGTGCCGCGAGGAGGCCGTAGCCGCACTGGAAGAGCTGGCCTCGGCGCTCGCGAGCTCGCGCCGCCCGGAAAAAACCGCCGCAAGGGACGAGCTGCTCAAAACGGTGGCCTGCAAGGCCGCAATCAAAGCAGGGCGCAGCTCCGAACCGGAGGAGCTGCTGCGCCTGGCGGAAGCCGTCTGCTCCGGGACCGTGCGCTACTGCCCCCACGGCCGCCCTGTCTCCTGGACGCTCAACCGGAAAGACCTGGACAAGCAGTTCAAGCGCATCGTCTAATACCTTCCAATCACGAAACGGTCTCCGTGTCGATTATTGCCGAAAAAGCTCGATTTATGTAAACAAAAAAACTTCGCAAATTTCCAGCTAAGTGTTGCAATATCTGAGGACCTGTGCTAAATTATTACTACGAAACGGCTCACCTGCTAAAAATAGATCGCAGTCCGTGATTTGTAATAATAACGGAGGTTAGCATTATGGAAACCAAGACGCGCGTTCTTATCGCAGACTCTAGCGACGACTACAGGAATCTGATGGCACTTTTCTTGAGGGATGAGGACGACATGGAGCTGGTAGGCTCCGCCAAAGACGGCACAGAAGCCCTCTGCATGTTGGAAGACCTCAAGCCCGATGTTCTCCTGACGGAAATGGCGCTCCCTGGCTTGGACGGGCTCAACCTGCTCAAAAAGCTGCCGGAAGTCAGCCCCGATACCCGCAGCATCGTAGTCACCGCCCTCTACAACAGCAGGATGATCTCAGAGTGCCTTGGGCTCGGCGCCTACTATGTCATGCTAAAGCCCTGCGACGCAGTTTCGATCATATCAAACATCCGCCTCTTCACCTCCCCTGCAGCTCGTCCTCCTCAGCCCGCCGAACAGGAATCAGGCAATGAGCAGAGCCTGGAGGTCATGGTGACGGAGATCATCCACGAGATCGGCGTCCCGGCCCACATAAAAGGCTATCAATACCTGCGCGAGGCCATCATCATTGCGATAAAGGACATGGAGACCATCAACGCGGTGACAAAAGTCCTGTACCCCGCTGTTGCCCGCCGCTTTAACACAACCCCCTCCCGCGTAGAGCGGGCGATAAGGCACGCGATCGAAGTCGCCTGGGACAGGGGAGATATCGAGACCCTCCAGCGCTTCTTCGGCTATACCGTTTCCAACATAAAGGGCAAGCCGACCAATTCGGAATTCATCGCCATGATTGCCGACTGCCTCAGCCTCCGTCACAAAACAACGATCACAAAATAAGCTGCCTGCGCTCCGCCCCGGGTAAAAGCCCGGGGCGGTTTCTTTATATCTTCTTTACACACTGCGCTACATAGGTTATGATGGGAGTGGATAAAATTTGGGAGGTTCATATGATCATTGCTCTCTCTGCCGCCGCAGCGGCGGTCTCGGTCACTCACCTTGCAGCCTGTGGTTTGGGCCGTCAAAGGCTGCGGTACCTCACGAAGCTGATGCTGATGCCCCTGGTCTGCGGCCTCTATATGGCCCTGACCGGGAAGCCCTCGCTCGTAGTCGTAGCAGCGATGCTCTGCGGCTGGGCCGGGGATTGGTTCATGATCTACAAACACAGGGAGGCCTTTCTGGCGGCGGGCATGGCGGCTTTCGGTCTGGGCCACATCTTCTACGTTGCGCACATAGGCGTGCTGGCCGCGGAGGCCCAGCCGCGTCTCTTCACGGTCCTCGCGGCGATCCTCCTGCCGGGCGCCATCGCGCTGAGCGTGTTTTTCGCGCTCAGGACCAGGATCCCAAAGGAACTGAGGCTGCCCGGCCTGCTCTACGGACTGCTGCTGGCCTCGCTCGGCTCCGCGGCCTTCATCGGCCTGCGCGCCGGCGCGCCCGGAGCGGGCTACCTTCTCGTCGGGGCCTTTCTTTTCCTCTGCTCAGACGGCATCCTCGCCTTTGAGACCTTCCGCGACGGGGACAGCAACGCCGCGGACGTCGCCGTCATGCTCACCTACATAGCGGCGCAGCTCCTGCTGGCGCTTGGCTTCAGCCGGGTATGAGCCGGCTTTTGGGGCTGTTCAAGCCTGGCTTTCTCTGTTATACTCGGCTTGGAGGCTGATGCTATGAGCAACAACGCTTGGTATAAGTCCATGGTCGTCTACCAGATCTGGCCGCGCAGCTTCTGCGACGGCAACGGCGATGGGATAGGCGACCTCTGGGGCGTCCTCTCGAAGCTCGACTATATCAAGAGCCTGGGGGCGGACGCGATATGGTTTTCCCCGCTCTACCCCTCGCCCAACGCAGACTTTGGTTACGACGTCGCGGACTACAAGAACATAAACCCTGAATACGGCGACCTTGAGCTGTTCAAGAAACTGCTGGACGAGGCGCACGCGCGCGGCCTGCGCGTTTTCATGGACCTTGTCGTGAACCACACTTCGGACGAGCACGAGTGGTTCCAGAAGAGCCGGGAAGTACACAGCCCATACAGGAACTATTACTTTTGGCGCCGCGGCCAGAAGAGCCGCTCCGGCGTGGAGAAGCCGCCCAACAACTGGGACAGCCTCTTTGAAGGCGGCGCCTGGGAGCCCGACGAGGATTCGGGCGAATATTACCTGCACATCTTCTCCAAAAAGCAGCCGGACCTCAACCACGACAACCCCGCCGTCCGTGAGGAGGTCAAGTCCATCATGCGCTTCTGGCTGGACATGGGCGTGGACGGCTTCCGAGAGGACGTCATCACCTTCATTTCCAAGACGCCGGGCCTTCCCAGCGCCTTTCCGAAGCTCCCCGCCGCAACGGGTATGTCCAAATATGTGAACGGCCCGCACGTACACGAATACCTCAGGGAATACCGCGCCGTCGCAGACGATTATGATTGCATGCTCCTCGGCGAAGGCCCGCGCATGACGCCGGAGACCGCGCTCTCCTATCTTGAGCCCGGCGAGCTGGACCTCATGTTCAACTTCGCGCACATGGAGGCCGACTGCGTCATGACCGACTTTCTGCAGCGGCCCTTCAGTCTCAAGAAGCTCAAGCGCGCCTTTTCGGACTGGCAGGAAAAGCTCGCGGGCAAGGCCTGGAACACGCTCTACCTGGAGAACCACGACCATCCGCGCGTCATCAGCCGCTACGGCAGCGAGAGATACCGCACTGAGTCCGGCAAGATGCTCGCCGCCTGCTATATGCTCCAGCAGGGGACGCCCTTCATCTACCAGGGCCAGGAGATCGGAATGACGAACCTGCGCCTGCCGAGGCTCGATATGTACGTGGACGTCATGCTCAAGAACAACTGCCGCATCGCCTCGAAGATCCTGCCCCAGTCCCTGGTGCTCAAGCTGGCCCAGAACTCCTGCCGAGACTCCGCCAGGACGCCCATGCAGTGGACGGGCGGACCCTGGGCAGGCTTCTCCGAGACCCGGCCCTGGTTCTATGTGAACGAAAACTACAGGGACGTGAACGTCGAGGTCGAGGAAAAGGACCCGGATTCGCTCCTGAACTTCTACCGGGAGCTCATCGCCTTCCGGAAATCGGAACCTCTCGTGGCGGAAGGGGAGTATAAGGAACACCTGAAACAGAGCTCCAACTTCTATGTCTACTCCCGCGAGGCGGGGGAGAGGAAGCTCCTCGTGATCTGCTCCTTTGCGGATAAGGAGACCTATTTCACCTGTCCGGAGGGCTTCGACCTCGCCAAGGGCAAGCTGGTCCTCAAGAACCACGACCTGAACCTTGTTGTGAACAACCGCTTCACCGCCCGTCCCTACGAACTGCGTGTCTATTTGTTCGAATAAAACCACCGGCGCCCCTCTTCGGGGCGCCGGTCCTTTTTTATTCAGCGTAGAGTGCGACGAATTCCTCCAGGCAGAGGCCGTGCTCCATGATATATTCCGCGGCATCCTTGCCCACGTAGCGGAAGTGCCAGGGCTCGTACATGATGCCCGTGACGTCCTCCTTGTCCTTCGGATAGCGGACGATGAAGCCGTATTCCGCACAGTGCGCGCTCATCCACTTGAAGAGCTCCGTGTTCTCGAGGCTTTCGTTCTTATACTCGTAGTACTGGTCCGTGATGTCGGCAGCGAGGCCGAGCTGGTGCTCGCTGGTCCCCGGCGGCGCGACGATGGTCTTTGCGATCTCCTCGCCATATTCGGCCACCTTGCGGTTGTAGAGGTAGGTCTGAGTGGCGTAGTCCCTGTAGGTGGAGGATAGGTAGACGGAAAGGCCCTCCTCCCTGGCCGCCGCGATGAACTCGGCCAGCGCGTCCGCGGCGCGGCTGTCGAACTTCTGGCCGTTTTCGACCTCGACCAGCTCGGGCGCGTAATCGCCGATGTTGTTATCCAGGTTCGCAACGCGCAGCTCCCAGCTCGTGACGTCCACATCCGGCAGCGCGGGTGTGGGAACAGGCGTCGGCGTGGGAACGGGCGTGGGTTCCGGCGTCGGCGTGGGCTCCGGCTCCGAGCTGGGCTCGGACGGGGCCTCAGTCGGGACCGTTGTCGTTTCTCCATCCGGCTCCGTCGGCGCAGGCGCGGCTTCAAGGCGCTTGTATATGCAGAAAACGAGCACGGCCAGCAAAACGAGGCCGATAACTGCCCGGATAATTCTTTTTGTCCTCATTTCCATCACCATCTCGGATATTACCACTTTTACCGTCCCCGGTCAACGCCCTGTTGCGGCAGGGCGGCGGCTGTGTTATACTTGGGCAAAGATCTTTCGGGAGGCGGAAGCTATGAAATTAACGTGGTACGGACACTCCTGCTTCATGCTCGAGTCGCGCGCGGGCCGGCTCGTTTTTGACCCCTATGCGGACGATTTCCCCCGCGGCTTGAAGCTGCCTGCTCTCACCGCGGACGTGGTACTTTGCAGCCACAGGCACGACGACCACTGCGCCGAGGACAAGGTCACGCTCACGGGCGAGCAGACGGACTACACCGTGGAGACCCTCTTCTGCTGGCACGACGACGTCCAGGGCAAAAAGCGCGGCGACAACCTCATCCGCATAGTCTCGGGCGGCGGCGCCAGGGTCGCGCATCTGGGCGACGTAGGCCACATGCTGCCCCCCGGGCAGATAAAGGCCATCGGCCATGTGGACGCGCTGCTCATCCCCGTCGGCGGCTACTACACGATAGACGCAGCGACCGCGCGTCAGCTCGCGGACGCCATAGACGCGCAGCTCGTCATCCCCATGCACTACCGCGGCGAGGACTACGGCCTTGCGGAGATAGACACCGTGGACAGCTTCGTCGCGCTCTCGAAGAAGGTCGAGTTCGCAGAGGGCAACAGCGTGGAGCTGCCGGACTTCGGAGAACCCAGGACCCTGGTGCTCAAGCTCAGATGAAGTTCCGCAGCATAGAGAAAAAAGAGTCCGGGGAATACCTCAGCCGCTACGACCTGCACTATGAGACCCCCTCCGGCGGCGAGAAGATCTATGAGATGTTCTCGCGCGACGGCGGCATAGACTCTGAGGAAAAGCTCCGCCACCCGCGGACGGACGCCGTCATGATCATCATGACGGACGAGAGCCGGGAGCACCTGCTGCTCATCCGCGAGTTCCGCCTTGAGCTTGACCGCGAGATATACGGCCTGCCCGCCGGTCTCATAGACCCGGGCGAGACGCCGGAGCTTGCCGCCAGGCGCGAGCTCAAGGAGGAGACGGGGCTGGACCTCTTGGAGATCCGCCACGTCATGCCCCCGGCTTACAGCGCCGTGGGGCTCTCAAACGAGCAGTGCATCTGCGTTTTCGGCGTTGCGGGCGGCGAGATAAGCCCCTGCAAGGAGACGGGCGAGGAGATAACCGCCCGCTGGTACGGAAAGGACGAGCTCCGGGAGATGCTCCGGCACGAGACCTTCGGCTCCTGGGCACAAGCCTACGCCTATATGTGGACTATAGGCTTCTGACGAAAATGAAAACCGCGAAGCGGCAAAGCCGCTCCGCGGTTTTTTCATCTTTCAAGGGGGCTCACGAGCATCTGCCAGCGGGCCAGGTATTTCGCGCGCAGTTCAGCCCTCGCCCGGCGCAGCTCCTCCACGGTCTCCGCCACGATGCTGTTGCGCAGATAACCCCGCACGGAGAGGTTGTCGGCCAGGAACTCATACCAGGCCCGGAGGCCGACGTCCGTCAGGTGCGCGCCGTCCGGCAGGTAGCAGCCCGAGCCCCAGCAGGAGTTCGTGTCCAGCAGCTTCACGCGGGTATCGCCAAGCTCCTCATAGTGGGCGACGGCCTCTTCGATTATGCCGTTTATCCTCTCCGTCGCCACGACGCCGGTGACAGAGTCCGGCACGGTCTGCATATAGATAGTGGCCTCCGGCCAATATTCGAGCATGTGGTCGATGACGACGGTGTAGTCCTCAACAACGGAGTATTCGCTGCTGTTCGAGCCCATGAGGAAGAGCACCCGCGTGAATTTCCCCGCCGTTGCCTCCACCGCCTCGGCAAAGGTCAGGCCCTCCAGGCCCTCGCTCGTCTCGCTGCCGTAGCCGTTCTGCTCGAGCGGCTTGAGCGGCCACCAGTCCTCGAAGTAATAGTTGACGGCACTGTTCGGCGCGGCCATGTAGCTTGCGCCGTTGAGCAAGTCGTTCGGACGCAGGAGCGTGGCTATGAGATGGCAGGTCAGCGAATCGCCTACCAGGACGGTCTCACGGTCCAGAAAAACGGGGTAGTTCTCCCCTCCCGATGCGGCGAGCGCCCCCGCTGGCAGCAGCGCCAATATGAGCAGAGCGGATATCAGTCTTTTGAGCTTCATATTCATCATTCCAAATACCAGGTGTCCGTCCCCTCGTCGAACTGGCTGCGCTCCGGCATGTAATGCTGCATGGAGGGCTCCACCAGGAAGGTCGCCAGCAGCGTCCCCAGCCCCGGCGCTATCAGCAGCAGCGGCGGGAAAAACCAGCTCCCGGCGCCAAGCGCAGCCCAGACGCCTATGAGCCCGAGCGTCCGCAGCGGGAACCTCACCAACAGCCTCAGCCCGAAGAGCAGTACCTGCGCCGTTTTGAATCTGAACCGGCTGAGCACCGGGCAGGCCAGCGCCAGTATCATAAAGACCACAATGCAGGCGAAGAAAAAGGTCGCCCTGTAGAAAAAATCCACAGCTTCGCTCAGCGGCCTGTTAACGACGTAGGTCGCGGCGAAAAAGCCCACCGCGCAAAACAGGGCCAGTATGACCGAAAGGCCTATGCCCTGCAGCAGGTTCTCCTTGAACGAACGGAAATACTCACGATACGGCCCGCCGCGGCCGCGCCTTACAGACTTTGCCACGGAGTAATAGAGCGCCGTCACCGCCGGGCAGATCGTAAGGACCGGCAGGCAGAGCAGCAGGGTGAGAAGCCCGAGGGCGACGAGGTCCGCCGCCGCCGTCCAGATCGAAAAGGCCCGGCCCTTCATCCCAGCGCCTCCCTTGCCTCGTCTATGTAGTAGTGTACCAGGAGGTTCACGCAGGCCCCGTAGCTCTGCATACCCAATTCCTGACCGTTTGACTTCAAAAACGAGTCGTACACCGTGTTCGACGCCTTTTGCGCCACGCTGTCCCGGAACTGGTCCCAATAGGCAGACTGCGCCTTGAAGTCAGCGCGGACCGTCTCCGAAAGGCTGTAGTATATCTCTCCGTATGTATCGTAGTCCACTCCGGCCAGCGCATTGCCGAGGTAGATATACGCCAGCGCCGCGCCCGCGTAGCGGAAGTCCGCATACTCGGACTCCAGGCAGGAGAATACCGCCACAAAGTTGCACTCCTGCTCCGCCGCGACTCCCCTCTGGTGCGCTATCTCGTGCTGGCTGGTAGACGGCAGGAGAAACACCGGGGAGTCCATGTTGAGGTTTGCCTCGCCCGTCATGGGGAAAAAGAAACCTGTAAAATCAAGGTAACTCATTATCCGGGAAAAATGTATGGGCTTCGGCCTTAGCGGCGCCCCGTCGAGGAAGGGATATGCCTCCGCGGCGCCTTCAAAAACCTCGGCCGCCCTGTCGAGCACGGAGCCTCTATCCGTTGTGCAGGCGCCGTTTTCGTCCCTTTCGACCTCTTCTGCATATTCGCTCGCAAGCTGTGCGAACCAGCGGGTCACAGTTTCCAGCTCCTCATATTCCACAGGTCCGTCGTCTACGCCGGACTGCTCAGAAAAGCTAGGAGCGTAATAGCAGGGCGTCCACATGACGGTGAGCCCCGCCCAGAAAACGAGCGCAGCCATGACCGCCGTCAGCAGGAGCCTGTAGGCCTGCCAGAGCTTTTCCGGCCTGGCTATGAGCCGCCAGATACTGTAAACCAGATACGCCGCCAGCCCTATGATAGCCACGGCATAGACGAGCTCCGCCACGGAAAAGTTCACATGCGAGCAGAGCTTCGACATGAAAACGTGGTAGGGGTGGGTGACGCCGTTGTAAAGCCGGAGCATTGCCTCGTCGCTGCTTCGCATTATTGAGACCACAATGACGGCGACGAGACAGGCAAAGGCTATCGCAAGCCGCACCGGCGCGAGTTTTCTAATTTTTAAGCGCTTTTCGAGCTTTTCCATCTCATTTGAAAACCGAGGCGTTCTTCACAAAGTATTCGATGCCCGAATACACCGTCGTCGCAAGCACGACTATCCAGCAGGCCGTGACCGTCCACTCCGGCACGGGCAGCATGAGCAGGATGAAGCAGACCATCGTCGAGGCTGTCTTGATCTTCCCGGACCAGGCCGCCGCGATGACCTTGCCGCCCTCCACGGCGACGAGCCGCAGCCCCGTCACGGCGAGCTCGCGCGCCACAACGATGATGGCCACCCATGCCGGAAACAGCCCCGTATCCACAAACACCAGCATGACAGAGATGACCAACAGCTTGTCCGCCAGAGGGTCCAGAAACTTCCCGAAGTTCGAGACCTGATTGCAGTGCCGCGCTATATAGCCGTCCACGAAGTCCGATGCCGAGGCTATGACGAACACCGCGAGCGCGCAGTACATGTGCCATTCAAAGTCGAGGTACATCAGCACGATGACCACGGGTATGAGCAGCACCCTAAGAATGGTTATCTTGCTTGCCGTTGTGAGCTTCATACGATCCTCCCTCTGAGCAGCCCGTCCTCGGCGCTCTCTACCCGTATCCTGACGATGTCTCCCGGATTACATTCGCCCTCTATGACCGCGCCGCCGTCTATGCCCGGTGAATCGAACCAGCACCTGCCCAGCATCTCCCCGCACTCCGGGTCTATGCCGTCGCAGATAGCCTCGACCTCTCTGCCGACAAGCGAGGCCTCCCACTCGTCCATGACCTCGGCCTGGAGCCGCTCGACCAACGCGGCGCGCTCCATGGCAACGTCCTTTTCCGGGTATTCCATCCTTGCCGCCGGCGTGCCGTCCTCGGGAGAGAATGGGAACACCCCTGCCCGCTCTATCTTCGCCTCGCGCAGGAACTCGCAGAGCTCCTCGAATTCGGCTTCGCCCTCGCCGGGCAGTCCGGTTATGAGGCTCGTCCGGAGCACTATCCCCGGTATGCGCTCGCGCAGCCTTTTGAACAGCGCCCTTATGCTCGCGCCCGTATCCCGCCGGTTCATGCGTTTGAGGATGCGGTCGTCTATGTGCTGGATCGGTATATCGATGTATTTGACTATCTTCTCCTCCGTGGCGATGACCTCTATGAGTTCTTCGTCCAGCTCGTGGGGGTAGAGGTAGTGCAGGCGTATCCAGCGCAGGCCGTCGATCTTGCAGAGCTCGCGCAGGAGCATGGAAAGGCTCGGCTTCCCATAGATGTCGAAGCCGTAATGCGTCAGGTCCTGGGCGACCAGGATGAGCTCCTTATACCCCCGCTCCGCCAGAGCGCGGGCCTCTTCGAGTATCTTTTCCATGGGCCTCGAGCGGAAGCGGCCGCGAATCTTCGGGATGAGGCAGTAGGAGCAGTGGTTGTCGCAGCCGTCTGCTATGAGCAGATAGGCCCATACCTCCCCGGTGCTCACGATCCGCCCGGTCTCAGACACCGCCGCGCAGTTGTCGCCTATGATAACCGGCGTCTCGCCACGCACGGCGCCCTCCAGCGCCGTTACGACCTCGTCGTAGCTGCCGGCGCCGATGACGGCGTCCACCTCGGGCATCTCCTCGATTATCTCGGCCCTGTAGAGCTCCGAGAGGCAGCCCGCGACGACGAGCCACTTGAGTCTGCCCGTCTCTTTGAGCTGAGCCGTCTCGAGGATGGTGTTTATGGCCTCCTGCTTTGCGTCCTCTATGAAGGCGCAGGTGTTTATGACGATGGCCTCGGCCTCGGTCTCTTCGTTCGTGAGCTCAAAGCCCGCGTCCGCGAGCTTTTTGAGCATCTGCTCCGAGGCTATCCGGTTCTTCGGGCAGCCCAGTGATATCATCCCGACCTTCATTCGTACAACTCCCATCCCTCGCTCAACCTGGCTGCGGCCTCGCGCACCTCATCCCAGGCAAAGCCGCGCCGCACGAGATACGCGCAGGCCCGTCTGAGCTCTTCGCCCTCCGGGGCTTTTCCGCGCAGCCTCGTCTCCAGCAGCCTGTATAAGGTCTCCGTTTGGTCGGGCAGCTCCTCCAGCGCCGCGTCCCAGAGCTCGCGCGGCACGCGCCGCCGGCGCAGCTCCTCGCGTATCCTCTGCCTGCCGCAGCCCTTTGCCGCGTAGTGCCGCACGACCATGCCCGCGTAGTTCTCATCGTTCACGAAGCCGAGCTCCGCCATGCGCTCCGCAGCCTGCTCCGCCGCCTCCGGCTCCTCGCCCTTTTCGGCCAGCTTCGCCGCCAGTTCCGCCTTCGAGTAGTCCCGGCGCTCCAGCAGCCGCAGCGCGCGCGCCTTCGCCCGCTCGAGCGGCGTCTCAGCCATCGAAATCGTCCGCCGAGATGTCCACCGCGCGGCCCGCGGCTATGGCCGCCTTCCTGGCCTGCGGCGTCATCAGCTTGTGCGCGTTCTCGCGTATCTGGGCCTCGAGCTTTGCCATGACCTCCGGATTCTGCTCCAGGTACTCGCGCACGTTGTCCCGGCCCTGGATGCGCGTGTCGCCCACCGTGAACCAGGCCCCGCCCTTGTCTATGAGCTCCAGCTTCACCGCAAGGTCGATGATCTCACCCACCTTCGAGATGCCCTGGCCGTAGATGATGTCGAACTCCGCCTCTTTGAAGGGGGGCGCGACCTTGTTCTTTATGACCTTCGCCCGGGTCCGGTTGCCGATCATCTCGGAGCCGTTCTTGAGCGTCTCTATCCTGCGCATATCTATCCTCACGCTGGAGAAATACTTGAGCGCGCGCCCGCCCGGCGTGGTCTCCGGGTTGCCGTACATGACGCCGATCTTCTCGCGCAGCTGGTTTATGAAGATGACGATGCAGCCCGTCTTGGACACGACGCCCGCCAGCTTCCTGAGCGCCTGACTCATGAGCCGCGCCACGACGCCGACGGAGCTCTCGCCCATCTCGCCCTCGAGCTCGCTGCGCGGCAGCAGCGCCGCGACGGAGTCTATGACGACAACGTCCAGCGCCCCCGAGCGCACCAGCTGCTCGGTTATCTCGAGCGCCTGCTCGCCGGTATCCGGCTGGCTTATCAGCAGGTTGTCAATGTCCACGCCCAGGGCCCGCGCATACGCCGGCTCCAGCGCGTGCTCTACGTCGATGTACGCGGCCTCGCCGCCCTCCTTCTGGGCCGAGGCCACAACGTGCAGCGCCAGCGTCGTCTTGCCGCAGCTCTCGGGGCCGTAGATCTCAACGATCCTGCCGCGCGGCACTCCGCCTATGCCCAGCGCCAGGTCCAGCGAGAGCGAGCCCGTAGAGATCGCCTCGACGTTCACGGGGATATCGTCGCCCAGGCGCATGATCGCGCCCTTGCCGTAGTTTTTCTCTATCTGCGCTATCGCGGTCTCGAGCGCCTTTTTCTTGTCGGAAGCGGCGGTCACAGGGACCGCATAGGCCGTGGATTTTTTCTTCTCTGCCATATTTGCACCTCGATCTATAATGTTTCCGTTCAGGCGCGGGCGGTCACTACCCGCTCCACGCCCCTGGTGTCTTTGATGGACTGCGCGTCGTGCAGGCCGGCCATGCGCATGAGGTCCTTGACGTCCCCGGCCTGGTCCTCTCCGACCTCGAACATCAGCATCCCGCCCTGGCGGATTACGCCCTTCCAATTCTTGAGTATCGCCCGGTAGAAATCCAGCCCGTCGCCGCCGCCGTCCAGCGCCCAGACCGGCTCGTAGTCCCGCACGGAGGGGTCCAGCGTCAGTATGTCGAAGGTCGGTATATACGGCGGGTTCGAGACCACCAGGTCAAAGCTCCCCGTCATGATGGGCGGGGCCTTCGTCACGTCCGCCAGCATGAAGCTCACCCGGCCTTCCAGGCCGTTGCGGTTCACGTTGTGCCGGCTCACGTCCATCGCCTCCGGGCTCACGTCCGAGAGGACCACCCGCGTCTGCGGAAGGGCGTCGGCTATGGCGCAGCCTATGCAGCCGGAACCGCTGCACAGGTCCAGGACGCGGGCGTCCATCTTCCGCCCGTGCAGCCAGTTTATCGCCGTTTCAGCCAGGACCTCCGTGTCCACTCTCGGTATGAGCACCGCGGGCGAGACCTCCATCGGCAGGCCCCGGAACTCCCAAACTCCCGTTATATAGGCCACGGGCTCGCCTGCCAGGCGGCGCTTCAGCATCGACTCCGCGCGTTTTTCCACCTCGTCCGTCGCGTAAAAGCGCATGTCCCGCAGGAGCTTTTCCGTTGTTTTTCCTGCAGCGGTAGCCGTTATGAGCTTGCCCTCAAGCTCCGCCGCCTCTATTCCGGCCTCGCGCAGCCGGTTGCGCACCGCTATATAAAGCTCGCTGTATGTCCGCGGCATGTCCCCATCCCCTTTCGCCCTTACCAGGCGTCTTTACCTTTTTCCTCGGGTATAACGAGCTCCAGCGCCCGTATCGCGCACTCTATCATGCCGTCGTCCGGCTCGTTCGTGGTCAGGTGCTGCAGCTGCTTGCCCGGCCAGGTGAAAATGCGCGAGACTATGTTCCGGTCGTGCCGCCCGGCCCAGCGGTTCAGCTCGTACGCCACGCACACGATCACCGGCAAAAGCAGCAGTCTGAGTGCAAAACGCAGCAGCGTGTTGTCTATCTGTATCAGCAGGCCCACAAAGATACCCAGCACGATGACCACCAGCAGGAAGCTCGTCCCGCACCTCGGGTGGAAGCGGCTCTGCGGCCGGACGTTCTCCACCGTCAGCGGCAGGCCCTTCTCATAGCAGAAGATCGTCTTGTGCTCCGCGCCGTGGTAGGCAAAGAGCCGCTTCATGTCCTTCATCCGCGAGCAGAGCCACAGGTACACGAGAAATATTACTATCTTTATCGCGCCTTCCAGCAGACTGCGCAGCGTATAATGTCCCTCGACCCCAGGGATGAAGCCCGCTATGAAGGTCGGCAAAAACAAAAACAGCGCCACCGCAAGGCACACGCCCAGAAAGGCCGCAAAGCCTATTATCGCCTTTTCCGCCTTCTCGCTGCCCAGCTTCTTTTCGAGCCACAGGTCGAACTTCGTCGGCTCCTCCTGCTCGTCCTCGGGCAGGAGGCTCGCCGAGTATGACAGCGCCTTCATGCCCTTAAGCATCGAATCCGCAAAGGTCACGAGCCCGCGTATGAAGGGCCAGCCCAGCGCCGGATGTCTGTCCTTTATGAGCCGGAGCGGCTCGACCTTCTCCGTCAACCCGTCCTTTGTCCGGCACACGATGGCCTGCTTGTCCGGCCCGCGCATCATGATGCCCTCTATAAGCGCCTGCCCGCCTATCATCGTGCGGAAGCAGACATTTTCATTGTTTTTCTCTGACATTTTTACCTCGTATCACTGAGTTTTAACCGGCAGCTCCACCGTCACCAGTCCGCCGCCGTCCTCGCAGTTGCCGACCGTCAGCCGGCCCCTGTGCCTTGTTACTATCTCGTCGCACACGGCCAGGCCTATCCCGCTGCCGCGCTCCTTGCCCCGGCCCTTGTAGAACCGTTCCTTCACGTGGGGCAGGTCCTCATCCGCAAAGCCCGGGCCGTGGTCCCGCACCATCACCTTCACATATTCGCCCTCGTTCTTTGCCGAGAGCTCTATCCGCTTGCCGCGTTTGCCGTATTTCGCCGCGTTGTCCAGTATGTTCAGCAGCACCTGCTTGAGCCGTGCCGGATCTCCCGTGACGGGAAGCAGCGGTTCCTCCGGCGTCTCATAGATGAGCTCAAGGCCGTCGTGCTTGAGCAGCTCCCCATAGGTGAAGGCGGCCTCCTCCAACAGCAGCTCCAGCTCTACCTCCTCCAGATTGAGCGTGAACCTGCCGTCCCGAAGCCGCGTGAACTCCAGGAGCTCTTCCACCATGCCCGTCAGCCTGCCGGCCTCCGCAGAGATTATCTCAACGCCCCTTCTCGAGTCTCCCTGGATCGCCTCGTCGAACATCAGCGTCTCGCTCCAGCCGGTTATCGCCGTGAGCGGCGTCCTCAGCTCGTGCGACACTGAGGAGATGAACTCGGACTGGGTCCTGCCGGCCTCGCCTATCTTTACGGACATGTCGTTGAACGCATCCACGAACCGGCCGATCTCGTCGTCCCGGAGCTTTTCCGCGAGCGAGCCGTAGCTGCCGTCCGCGATGCGGCGCGCGGTATCTCCCAGGCCGAGGATGGGGCTCGTGACCCTCTCCCTGAACCAGAGGTTGGAAAACAGCAGCAGCGCCACCGCGCAGCCGGCGAATATCCCCGCCCAGCCCGCTTCGCCGCAGAGCCCCATCACCAGCGTCAGCAGGACGCAGACGACGCCCGCGCAGCTCGCTATCAGCCAGACGCCCTTCAGGCCCTTTAGCGTTTCCGGGCGTTCTCCCCCGGCGAAGCGCTTCACCGCGGCCAGCGCCCTGGCCGCAAGGCCCGGCTTGTTCTTGTCCTCCATGCTCAGGAGCCCCACTTATAGCCGTAGCCCCAGATGGTAGTGATGAACTCCGGCGCCGTTGGCGTGTCCTCGATTTTTATCCTAAGTCTGCGGATATTCACATCGACTATTTTGAGTTCGCCCTTGTAGTCCGCGCCCCAGACGCTCTCGAGTATGTCCTCCCGCGAGAGAGCCTTGCCCGGGTTTTCCATGAAGAGCTTCATGATGGAATACTCCGTCTGCGTCAGCTTCACCCGCTGGCCGTTTTTATCCAGGGTCCTGTTTCTGGAGTTGAGGACGAAGGGCCCGCTCTCCAGCTCCGGCTCTTCATCTTCCTCAACTGAGCCGAGGCGGCGGTAGAGCGCGTCCACTCTTGCCACGAGCTCCGCGGGGGAGAAGGGTTTGGTGACATAGTCGTCCGCACCTGTCATTAGGCCCGTGACCTTATCCATCTCCTGGCCGAGCGCCGTCAGCATGATTATTCCCATCTTCGAGCCGGAGGCCCGGATGCTGCGGCAGATCTCAAAGCCGTCTATATCCGGGAGCATGACGTCCAGCAGGGCGAGGCCGATGTCATCGTGCTCCGAGAGCAGGCGAAGCGCCTCCTCCCCCGTAGCCGCTTCGACGGGCTCGTAACCCGAGCGCCGGAGATTGATGACGACAAAACTGCGGATGCCGGCTTCATCCTCGAGCACCAGTATCTTTTTCATGCCGCCCACGCTCCTTTCGCATGTCTTTTTATGCTCTGCAAAAACGCTTTAATATTATAACACATGAATTACAATAGTGGTAGCATCAGATTACAAAATGTAGTATAATTTGAGTCGAAGCGGAGAAAATTCGGGAAAATGCACTATCGGGAGGTCAAGTTCGGCATGCTTATTTTCTATACGGCGACGGACGGACTGGACGCCGGGCGAGCCCGCTGCCGCGGCCGCGTCCCGACGGGCGAGAGCGCCCTGGCCTATTCCCTGCTGCTGTACGCGTTGGAGCAGCGGCACGGCGTGCGAGAGCTCCCGGAGCTGGACGTCACGGCCGGCGGAAAGCCGTACTTCCCCTCCCGGCCGGACTGGCACTTTTCGCTCAGTCACACCCGCGGCCTTGTGCTCGCGGCGGTGTCGGACCGGCCTGTGGGTGCGGACGCCCAGGTGAAGGACGGGCGCGCGGAACGCCTGACGGGAAAGCTCATGTCCCCGGGGGAGAGGGCGGAGTTCGACTTTTATGAGCTCTGGTGCCTGCGCGAATCCGTCTACAAGCTGCGCGGCTGCGGAGACCTCCGCAGCATGCGCTTTTCTCGCAGGGGCGGCGCGGTGCTTGCGCCGGAGCCCGGGATATACTGCCGCAGCTGGTCGCTGCCTGGCCACGCCCTGGCCGCCGCAGACTTTGACGGGCTCCTGTCCGAGGCCCCGGTAGAGGTCCCGCCGGACAAAATCTGTACTTGAAAAGCGGCCCCGCTTGGGCTATAATTATAGACCACGCCGGTGTGGCGAAACTGGCAGACGCACCGCACTCAAAATGCGGCGGAGTGATCCATGCCGGTTCGAGTCCGGCCACCGGCACCACGTCGGAGCAAGCTCTGTATCGCTTGCTCCGACTTTTTTTGCTGCTGCATCTATACTGCTGCGATATCCATAGAGACCCGGCGCTTTCCTTTGAAAGCGCCGGGTCTTTTGTCCGCGCCAAAACTTACTTCGCCGCCCATCCCCCGGGCGGGCGGTTCTTTATGTCTTGCTTCCGTTCCATCCAAGGTGCGGAGCCGGCGCGCCTACCGAACGGCCAGAATGCAAAGCCTGTGCCGCTTCGCGTCATGGTCCACCGCGACCTCGGTAAAGCCGACTTCGGTGAGGAAAACGGAAAGCTGCGCTTTGTCGAAAATTCGCAGACCGTCAATGGTAGAAAGCCATTTTTCATCGCTTGGACTCATCCCGTCGGATTCATTTGTTATCAGAAATGTCCCGCCCGGTTTCAAGACGCGATAGACCTCCCGGAGGCTTTCCATCGGTCCCGGCCAGAAGTATACCGTCTCAAACGCGGTCGCTAGGTCAAACTTCTCATCCCCGAAGGGCAGCCGGGACACATCCCCCTGTATGACGCGGCAGCGGCCCTTTTGTATCTCCCGACGATTGACCCGCTTTGTCTTTTCCACGGAGACCTCTGAATAATCCAGTGCGGTTATTTTTGCAGCCGGATACCTGCGCAGAAGCTCCCTGACATTCCGTCCGCCGCCGCAGCCCAGCTCAGCTATCTCGGCAGGGCCTGCCGCAGGCAGATGGCTCATGCCCCAATCTGAAACGGCAGCATGAGCATGGTTCATGCTGCCAACCATCCACTTCCCCAGCAAACCTTCCGGCTTGCGCGTATTGTTGAAAAAAGTTTTCAGAATTCCCATGGTAGCCTCCTGAGAGCGCAGCATACGTTAGTGATGGCTAACTGTGTCTATTATAACTCACTTCTTCTCAAAAAGCAACCTTGGAGCAAACATTCCCGCTCTGCCCCCGAAGGAATTCCTCTTGACGTGACTTCTCGGGATACGGCGCTGTATACACAAAAGTTTGGCCGGGCAGGAAGCTGCCCGGCCTTTCATATTCAGCTGATGGTGCCGGTAGCCACGACGTTCTCAAGCTCGGTCCCGCCGTAGCTGCCCTGGAAATGCCAGGTGACCGTTGCCGTCGCGGGCAGGGACGTCCCGCTAAGCTCTATCTGAGCCGTGGACAGCTCATTGGTGTCCAGGCCCGGTCCAGCGTATTCAATGGCCTCCGTATCAAACTCCCAGGTCTGCCCGCCGATCTGGACGCTAAGCGCATGCCAGGCCGCGTTGTTATACAGACTGTAGGATTCCGTGCTGACCTTCATGCTCAAAGTGGCGCTGCCGTCGGACTTCGGTGTGAGCGTCCAGTCCACGACTATGTTCAGGCCCGTTCCGGTGTCGCTCTCGAAGCTGCCGCTCGTAGCGCTCAGGTTAGGAGTGGGCTCCGGAGTGGGAGTGGGGCTCGGAGTCGGCGAAGGCGTGGGTTCTGCGGTCTCCGTGGGAGCTTCACTCGGTTTGTCGGCGCCGTCATCGCCGTCGGTGGGGGGTTCTGTGTTTTCAGGCGCAGTGCTTCCGTCGAGCACTTCCGAGACGTCACCGGCGTTCGGCGCGTCCGTCTCCACGTCCTTGTCCTCCCCGCCGCCGCGCAGGATGAAGATGAGCGCCACGACGATTATAACCAGGATCAGCAGCGCAAGGATTGCGCCTGCCGGACTCTTTTTGCTATTTCCTGACATATTGTATCACCTCTCGCCTATTATCGGCCATTAGACGAGCAAAGTCAAACAAAGTTTCGGTTACAAAGCCCGCGTCCGCAGCGTGCGCATGGAATTCATGACCGCCAGCACCATCACGCCCACGTCTGCAAAAATCGCCATCGACATGCTCACCGCGCCCAGAGCGCCCAGAGCCAGGAAGGCCAGCTTCACGCCTATGGCAAACACTATGTTCGCCCGGACTATGCCCATGCAGCGCCGCGAAAGGCGCATGGCCAGCGGCAGCTTGGCCGGGTCGTCGTCCATTATGACCACGTCCGCCGCCTCTATCGCCGCGTCGGAGCCCAGCGCACCCATCGCCACGCCCACGTCCGCGCGGGCCAGCACGGGCGCGTCGTTCACGCCGTCCCCGACGAAGGCCGTGAGGCCCCGGTTTTCGGCCATGAGTTTTTCCAGTGCCTCCACCTTGCCGCCGGGCAGCAGGCCCGCCTCGTAGCGCGTGATGCCCAGCTCCTCCGCCGTCAGCCGCGCCGCGCGCTCGGAATCGCCCGTCAGCATGACCACGCTCGCGCCCAGGGCCTCCACGGCCGCTGCAGCCGCCTTTGCGCCCGGCTTCGGCGCGTCCGCCAACAGGATGCAGCCCAGGTATGCGCCGTCCTCAGCAAGATGGACGACGGTCGCCGCGTCCTCCGGGTCCTCACAGGTGATGCCCAGCTTGCGCATATAGCGCCGGTTCCCGGCGCAGACCAGCTTTCCGTCCACGCGGGCGCTGACTCCACCGCCCTGTTCCTCATGCGCCTGGGTCACGCGCTCCCGGGCCTCCGGCGCGCCCGCCGCCTCGACCAGGCTCCGGCTGATCGGGTGATTCGACCAGCTCTCCGCCAGGGCGGCCAGCTCCAGCAGGCGCTCGCGGGACGTCCCGGGCTCCGGCCGCACAGCCCGAACCTCAAATTCACCGCCGGTCAGCGTTCCCGTCTTGTCAAATACCACGCAGCGCGTCCCGGCCAGGGCCTCTATGCCCGCCGCGCCCTTGAACAGCACGCCGCGCGTGGACGCCCCGCCCATGCCGCCGAAAAAGCCCAGCGGTACAGATATCACCAGCGCGCAGGGGCAGCTGATGACGAGGAAGGTCAGCGCGCTCTCTATATACCCCGTCCAGCCGGGGTCCGCGCCCCTTGCCAGGTTTATGAGCGGCGGCAGCAGCGCCAGAAGCAGCGCCGCCGCGCAGACAGCCGGCGTATATATCCGCGCAAAGCGGGTTATGAAGCGCTCGGGCCTGGCCTTCCGCTCGGAGGACTCCTGAGCCAGGCGCAGGATGCGGGAGACCGCGCTCTCGCCGAAGGGCTTCGTCGTCCGTATCCGCAGCAGGCCTGTCAGGCTGACGCAGCCGCTGGAGATCTCGTCCCCAGCCGCGCAGGGCCGGGGCAGGCTCTCCCCCGTGAGGGCGGAGGTGTCCAGCGCGGACTCGCCCTCTATGACGACTCCGTCTATCGGCACGCGCTCGCCAGGCCGGACCACGATGACGCTGCCCGGCTCCACCTCCTCCGGCTCCACCGCTACTACCTCACCGTCCCGCTCCAGCTCGGCCCTGTCCGGACGCAGGTCCATGAGCGCCGCAATGCTGCCGCGGCTGCGGCCCACGGCGTACTCCTCAAACAGCGCTCCCAGCTGGTAGAACACCATGACCGCTACGGCTTCGCCCATGTCGCCCAGCGCCAGCGCGCCTATCGTCGCCACGGCCATGAGGAAATTCTCGTCGAACACGCGGCCCTTCAACACGCCGCGCAGGGCGCTCCAGAGCACATCCCAACCTGCAATGAAATACGGCAGGAGCAGAAACAGCCGCCGGTACAGGCCTTCCGGTATCAGATATGAGCAGGCAAAAAGGGCCGCCGCCAGGACGAGCCGGATGACCGCAGTCTTCAGTCCGCCGCCGTGGTGATGGTGCTCATGCCCACAGCCGCAGCCCTCATCATGGCAGTGTTCGTGTTCGTGCTCGTGGCCGCGGCCGCAGGCACAGCTTTCGTGCTCGTGCTCACTCGTGCACATGCTCGAGTCCCCCTTCCAGCATCTTATAGACGTGGTCGTCATCTATGGAGTAAAACACGCTCTTGCCCTCGCGCCTGCACTTCACCAGCCGAGCCGTGCGGAGCGTGCCGAGCTGGTGGCTGACGGCGCTCTTCGTCATGCCCAGCGCCGCCGCAATGTCGCAGACGCAGAGCTCGCGCACCGCCAGCGCGGAGATTATTCGCATTCGCGTCCCGTCCCCCAGGACCTTGAAGAAACCCGCCACCGTGTCCAGCGCCGCGCCGTCGTGCATCTTTTCGCGCACCTCGGCCACCGCGCCCTCGTGCACCACGTTCTCCGAGCAGCTGTATTCGCCCTTTGCCATGCCGTAGCCTCCCATCAGTTGAACAGTTGTTCAATCGTTCTTGCGTTTTCATTATAGTTGAACGTTTGCTCAATTGTCAAGGGCGAAAATGAAAATATTCTTTTGCCAGGGGCGCTGACTGTGTTATATAATTGTGTGACGACATTTGTGAGGAGGCGAGACATGGACAGGCTCAGGGATACCGGCTCGGAGGCCACGCGCTACAGGCTGGCGAAGGCGATGGAGGAATGTATGCGCGCCCAGCCCGTGGACGCCATCACGGTGACGAACATCGCGGAGCGCTGCGGCGTCACGCGGCAGACCTTTTACCGCAACTTTCTTGACAAATATGACCTCATAAACTGGTATTTCGGCAAGCTGCTGGACCGCTCCTTCGAGCACATGGGCAGTGGCCGGACCATCGCCGAGGGGCTGGAGCGCAAGTTCGAGTACATAAGGCGGGAGAGAGTGTTTTTCACCGCCGCCTTCCGCGCAGACGGCACGAACAGCCTAAAGGAGCACGACTTTGAGGCGATCATGTCCTTCTACAGCGGCGTCATCGAGAAAAAGACCGGCGCGCCGCCGGACGAGGACATCCGCTTCCTGCTTGAACTATACTGCCGCGGCTCCATTGCCATGACGGTGAAATGGGTGCTCGGCGGCATGAAAGAGGAGCCCAGGGAGATCGCCCGCAGGCTCGTCGCCGCGCTGCCGGAACAGCTCGCGGAGCTTTTTGCCCGTCTGTCCTTTCTCTGAGGACGGACGGGTTACATTTTTGCGCATCTGTCACTTTACGCGGCGCTTTTTTGGGAATAAAATACCCTCAGATAGTTAAAAATTTCACCATAGCCGCTCAGTATTTGAAAGGAGTAATTCAAAATGGTAAACCGCATCATGCTCAACGAGACCTCCTATCACGGCGCGGGCGCAGTCAGCGCCATCCCGGGCGAGATCAAGGCCCGTGGGCTCAAGAAGCCGCTGGTCTGCTGCGGCCCCACCATCCTCAAGCACGGCGTCGTCGCCAAGGTGACGGACCTGCTGGATGCCGAGGGCATCGCCTACGAGATCTTCTCCGATATCAAGGAAAACCCCGCCATTGAGAACGTCCAGGCCGGCGTCGCCGCTTTTAGGGCCGCGGGCGCGGACTGCATAATCGCCATCGGCGGCGGCAGCCCCATGGATACCTCCAAGGCCATCGGCATCATCATCAACAACCCCGAGTTCGCGGACGTGCGCAGTCTTGAGGGCGTCGCGGACACCAAGCGCCCCTGCGTGCCGATAATCGCCGTCCCGACGACCGCCGGCACCGCCGCCGAGGTCACGATAAACTACGTCATCACCGACCTGGAGCGCCGCCGCAAGTTCGTCTGCGTGGACCCGCACGACATGCCCATCGTCGCCGTCGTCGACCCCGAGATGATGGATTCCATGCCGAAGGGCCTCACCGCCTCCACCGGCATGGACGCCCTGACCCATGCCATCGAGGGCTACACCACCCTCGCCGCCTGGGAGATGACGGACATGTTCCACCTCAAGGCCATCGAGCTCATCTCCAAGCACCTGCGCGGCGCCGTCGCCGGCACGAAGGAAGGCCGCGAGGGCATGGCGCTCGGCCAGTACATCGCGGGCATGGGCTTTTCGAACGTCGGCCTGGGCATTGCCCACAGCATGGCCCACACCCTGGGCGCCGTTTACGACACGCCGCACGGCGTCGCCTGCGCGATGATGCTGCCCATAGTCATGGAGTATAACGCCGACTGCACCGGCGAGCGCTACCGCGAGATCGCCCGCGCCATGGGCGTCAAGGGCGTGGATGAGATGAGCCAGGCCGAGTACCGCAAGGCCGCCATCGACGCCGTCCGCCAGCTCTCCGAGGATGTGGGCATCCCCTCGAAGCTCGCCGCCCTCAAGGAGGAGGACCTCCCCTTCCTGGCCGAGAGCGCCTATAACGACGCCTGCCGTCCCGGCAACCCCAAGGAGACCAGCGTAGAGGACCTCACCGCCCTCTTCCGCAAGCTCATGTGAGCAAAATAAAAAACCCCGGCAGCGCAGGAGCGCTGCCGGGGTTTTTCTTTTATCAGAAGTCCGCGGAGCCCCAGGTGCGGGGGTGCGGGAGGACGTCGCGGATGTTCGAGACGCCGGTGAGGTACATGATGAGCCGCTCGAAGCCCAGGCCGTAGCCCGCGTGGCGGCAGGTGCCGTAGCGCCTGAGGTCGAGGTACCACCAGTAGTCCGCGGGGTCCAGGCCCAGCTCGGCCATACGCGCCTCGAGCACGTCCAGCCGCTCCTCGCGCTGGCTGCCGCCGACGATCTCGCCTATGCCGGGCACCAGGCAGTCCGCCGCCGCGACGGTCTTGCCGCCGTCGTCCAGGCGCATGTAGAAGGCCTTGATCTCCTTCGGGTAGTTCGTGACGAAGATGGGCTTCTTGAACACCTGCTCGGTGAGGTAGCGCTCGTGCTCGGTCTGCAGGTCGCAGCCCCAGTAGACCTTGTAGTCGAACTTGTCGTTGTTCTCCTTGAGTATCTCTATGGCGTCCGTATACGTCACGCGGCCGAAGTCGGAGCTGGCAACGTGGTTGAGGCGCTCCAGCAGACCCTTGTCCACGAAGGAGTTGAAGAACTCCATCTCCTGCGGGCAGCGTTCCATGACGCGGTTTATGACGTATTTTATCATGGCCTCGGCGTTATCCATGTAGTCGCCGAGGTCCGCAAAGGCCATCTCCGGCTCTATCATCCAGAACTCGGCCGCGTGGCGCTGGGTGTTGGACTTCTCGGCGCGGAAAGTGGGGCCGAAGGTGTATACGTCGCCGAAGGCCATGGCGAAGTTTTCGGCGTTGAGCTGGCCGGAGACAGTCAGGCTCATGTGCTTGCCGAAGAAGTCCTGGCTCCAGTCCACCGCGCCGTCCTCGGTCCTGGGAGGATTTGCCACGTCCAGGGTGGTGACGCCGAACATCTCTCCGGCGCCCTCGCAGTCCGAGCCGGTGAGCAGCGGGGTGTGGACATAGACGAAGCCCCTCTGCTGGAAAAACTCGTGTATCGCCGCAGCGGCGACGCTCCGCACGCGGAACACAGCGGAGAAGAGGTTCGTCCTCGGCCGCAGATGCTGGATGGTGCGCAGGAATTCAACGCTGTGGCGCTTTTTCTGGAGCGGGTAATCAGGGGTCGAGGCGCCCTCGACCATGATCTCCCGCGCCTTGAGCTCAAAGGGCTGCTTTGCCTCCGGCGTGAGCACCAGCGTGCCCTTCACTATGAGGGCCGCGCCCACGTTCTGCCGCGCGATCTCGTCGTAATTGGACAAATTCCCCCTTTCGAGCACGACCTGCAGGCTCTTGTGGCTGCTGCCGTCGTTCAGCTCGACAAAGCCGAAATTCTTCATGTCCCTCACTGTCCTGACCCAGCCGCAGACAGTTATCTCCCTGTCCGCGAAGGCGGCTGCGTCGGCGTATATGCCCGAGATCTTCTGCCGCTCCATGTGGCGCGTCCCCTTTCGTTTACCGTTTGCGGCTTGCTTTGGCCGCTTCTCTGTATTATACTCATAGTCACTAGAATTTTCAACACAATTTGCATCTGGAGGCGGCACATGGCTAAGATTTATTCGGACATAACTGAGCTCATCGGCGGCACGCCGCTATTGCGGCTGTCCAGGTTTGCTCCGGGAATGAACCTCCTCGCCAAGCTCGAGCGGCAGAACCCCGCCGGCAGCGCGAAGGACCGGGTCGCCCTCTCCATGCTCCGCACGGCGGAGGCGGAGGGCAGGCTCGAGAAAGGCGGCATGGTCATCGAGCCGACGAGCGGCAACACGGGCATCGGCCTCGCCGCGCTGGCGGCGGTCCTGGGCTACAGGGCCGTAATCGTCATGCCGGACAGCATGAGCCCCGAGCGGATAAAACTCATCGCGGCCTACGGCGCCGAGGTCGTCCTCACTCCGGGCGCTGAGGGCATGGCCGGCGCCGTGGCTAAGGCGGATGAGATCGCCGCCGCGAACCCCGGCAGCATAGTCGCGGGCCAGTTCTCGAACCCCGCGAATCCCCGCGCACATTACGAGACCACCGGCCCCGAGATATGGCGCGATACGGACGGGGACATCGCCGCCTTCGTCGCGGGCGCAGGCACCGGCGGCACGATAACGGGCGTCGGCCGCTACCTCAAGGAGCAGGACCCCTCCATCCGCATCGTTGCCATGGAGCCGGCCTCCTCCCCGCTGCTGACTCGCGGATACGCCGGTCCTCACGCCATTCAGGGCATAGGCGCGAACTTCGTCCCAGAGGCGCTGGATACCTCTGTCTATGACGAGGTCGTCACGGTCACAGACGAGGACGCTCTCGCGGCCATGCGCGAGCTGGCGGTGAAGGAGGGGCTGCTCTGCGGCGTGTCCTCCGGCGCGGCGGCCTTCGCGGCGCGCGAGCTGGCGAAGCGCCCGGAGTTTCAGGGCAAAAACATCGTCTGTCTCCTGCCCGACACGGGCGAGAGATACCTGAGCATCATGTGAGGTGCGGTATGAAACGGCTGTTTTTCATAATAAACCCGGTAGCGGGCCGGGGCATGTACAAGCAGGGCCTGGGCGAAGCGCTCTTCACCCTGCACTCAGCGGGCTACGAACCTACGCTCCGCTTTACGACCCGTGCGGGCGAGGCGATAGAGCTGGCACGGCTTTCCGCGGGCTATGACCTCGTCTGCTGCCTCGGCGGGGACGGGACTCTCTCCGAGGTCACCTCCGGTCTCATGTCCCTCGCGCCGGAGGAGAGGCCGCCGATAGGCTACTTCCCCCTCGGTACAGCCAACGACGTGGCCACCACGCTCAAGCTCCCCAAGAACGACCCGGCCGCCGTCGCCCGCCGCATAGCTGAGGGCAGCCCCCTGGCCTGGGACATCGGCGTTTTCGGGGAGGACAGATATTTCACCTACGTCGCGGCATTCGGCGCCTTCACGGACGTCAGCTACGAGACGCCGCAGCAGTCGAAGCAGGCGCTCGGCCACCTTGCCTATCTGCTCGAGGGTATGAACCGCCTTCCCAAGCTGCCGCACTACCGCACGCGGGTGGAGCTGGACAGCAGCGTTGTCGAGGGCGACTATATCTTCGGCGGAGTGACAAATTCCACCTCCGTCGCCGGACTCGTGAAGCTGGACCCGGACATGGTCGCCCTGGACGACGGACAGTTCGAGGTCGCGCTCGTGAAATACCCCGCCACGCTGGCAGACCTGAACGCTCTGGTCGCCCAGGCCGTTTCAAAGAACTACAACGGCGAGATGATGACGATCGCCAAGGCCTCGAGCGTCCGCTTCACCTTTGCGGACCCCGTCCCCTTCACGCGGGACGGAGAGCCTGGCGGAGTCCACACGGACGTGAGGATACAAAACTCCCGGGCCGCAGTCAGGATCATCGTTTGAACACATGCCCTCCGCGCAGTTTGTTGTTGCCGCGGAGGGTATTTTTGTGTATTATGGTTATAACATTCAGAAAGGAGGCCTGAGAGCTTGGAGTTCAACCGGAAAAACGTGCGCATGATCCTGCTCATCATCGCCTTCGCCGTCGTGCTGTATACCGCCGCACAGAACCTCGCCTCGGTCTACGGCGCTGTCAAGACGGTGTGGAACGTGTTCGGCGTCGTCATAACGGGCCTGGCCATGGCTTTCGTGCTCAACGTACCGCTGAAGCTCTTTGAGGACCGCGTGTTCTACGGCATGTCCGAGGACAGGCGCCCGCTGGTTCGGCGGCTCAGGCGGGCCGTTTCTCTGGTCTGCGCGCTGGTCGTCAGTCTTGGCGTCATAGTCATCCTCATAGCCGTCGTTCTGCCCCAGCTCACCCAGACCGTGACGGAAGTCGCCACCAGGCTTCCCGAATATATCAGCGCGGTCGTCAACTGGATAAATGAATTCCTGGCCAAATTCGATATTGAGATAGAAGCCCTGAAGGAATTCACCGTGGATTGGGAAAAGGTCTTTAAAGACCTCAGCACCTACCTCAAGGAGGGCAACGTCATAAACACCGCCACGGACGTCGGCACGGCCGCTGCAAGCACCGTCATGAACACCTTCCTCGGCCTCGTTGTCGCCGTCTACGTGCTCGCGCAGAAAGAGCGGATAGGCCGCTTCACGCGCCGCTGCATAGACGCTTTTCTGCCCAAGCGTGCCTCTTCCGCCATCAGCCGCGTCGCCTCCATGGCCTCGGAGACCTTCTCCAGCTTCGTCGCCGGGCAGCTGGCAGACTCCTGCATCCTGGGCATCCTCTGCTATATCTGTATGCTCATCTTCCGCTTCCCCTACCCGGAGGTCATCTCCGTGGTCATTGGTGTGACCTCGCTGGTGCCTATGGTCGGCTCCTTCATAGGTGAGGTCATCGGCGCACTGCTCATCCTCATCGTCAGTCCGCTCAAGGCCCTGCTCTTCGTGATCATGGTCCTGGCCATCCAGCAGGTGGACGGCGCCTTTATTTACCCGAGGATAGTCGGCAAGTCCGTCGGGCTGCCGGGAGTGGCGGTATTCTGCGCCGTCATCGTCGGCGGCAACATTGCAGGCGTACTGGGCGCCGTCATGGGCGTCCCCGTCTGCGCGGTGCTCTATGCCCTGCTGAAGGAGGCGGTCGCGTCCCGGTTGGAGGGCCGCAGGACGGATAAGCCCATGGTATAAGGTCTGACCAAAACTTATGTGCATATCGACAAAAATTAGCAAAGCTCCCGTTTTCCTTGAAAACACGGGGGCTTTGTGATATATTTTTAGCAAAGGGTGTGATTTGACCTCACGCCCGTTGAACGGAGCGGTACTCCGTCTCCGGCAGTATTGTCATTCAAAACATGCGGCATGCTTCTGGGCAAGGGTATGCCGCGGCTTGGAACGAGCGGGAGAACGCCTGCCGTGACAGCAAAGTCAAAGACGCCGGTGTGCGTCCTGGTTTTTTGCGGGAACCGGGAGCTGTGCGCCGCTTCCCACGTCTGAGTCGGAGCTGAACGGCCCCGCAACATTCCACGTGGAAGAGGACACGCGGCAGAATGAACGCTTTGCCGCGTGTCCTTTTCAACGCCGCTCTTGCTTCGGGCGGAGTTCTGTGTTATCATTGGTTAGACCAGCATGCGCGGAAGGTGGAGTAAACCATGGAATTCGGACAGATAGTCGCTCCAACGATAAAGGAGCTCTTCGTTGAGCGCATAGAGGGCCTGATCTTCTCCGGCGCTCTCAAGCCCGGCGATAAGCTGCCTTCGGAGCGGGACCTCGCCGAGCAGATGAAGATAAGCAAAACCATCGTACACCTGGGCCTGGAGGACCTGGCCCGAATGGGCTTTATAAACGTGACGCCAAGACGGGGTACCGTGGTGGCGGACTTTGCCGAGACCGGCAACCTTGAAACGCTCAACGCCATCCTGCGCTACAACGGCGGCAAGCTGGACCGGCAGATGGTTGTCTCCATCGTTGAATTGCGCAGCGCAATAGAGGGCGGCGCGCTCATACGCCTTGGCAGGAACCATAGCCAGCAGGATATGGAAGAGCTGAGGGAAATGATGCGCCAATTTGAGGAGGCCAGCCGGCTCTCGCCGGACATTCCGGCCGTCGCTGCGGCGCTCGCGCGCTTCCATTACAAGATTTGCACTCTCTCCGGCAATCAGCTCTTTCCGCTCATCATGAACGCCTTCCGCGGAGTGGGCAGCATACTCTGGGAATCCTCAGCCCGGTTCTGGGGTGAGGCCGCGCTCTACGAGCAGGGAATGAAGATCATCACGATGATAGACGAAGGCCGCGGAGAGGACGCTGCGGCTTACCTGCAATCGCTCTTTGAACATTATCTTGAAAATATATGACCGCTTGAGCAGACTTTTTTAGCCGCGGCCCCGTCTACTATTACGGGGCCGCGGTTTTTTGCTGCCTTCCGCGAATTAAAGAGATTTTAAAGAAAAATTCACGAATCGGTCAAAGAAATGATGCAATTTTGATGCATTCAGGGAGTAAGCTGTGCACACAGTCAAGAAGGGGAGGGACGGCGATGAAAAAGCTGTTTGCGCTTCTGTCGGCGCTCATATTGAGCCTCACGCTGCTTTCGGGCTGCGGCGCGGATGAACGCGGCGGCCAGAGCACCGCGGTAAACAGCACGGTGTCCAGGATGCCGAGGACCGTCGTTTCGCTCTAGACTGCTTAACATACATACTTTTTCCCTCCTGATTGGTCACGCTTTCAGGAAACTCCTCTCACCCCCATACCCCAAACCTGAAAAAAGCAAGGTCCTCCGGCCAGTTACAAAGACCGGGGGATCTTGCTTTTCATATGTGTGCGGAGCCGAGGTAGCTCTCCAGGATGAGGGCGGCGGCCAGGGCGTCCACGTTTTTCTTGTGTTTTTTCTCGCGCTTGCCGTTGGCGGAGAGGATGGCGTGCGCCTCCACGCTGCTGCGCCGCTCGTCCCAGAGCCGTACCTCCAAACCAGTTCGCTCACGCAGGAGCTCCGCAAAGGCGCGGCTTTTTTCCGCGCGCGGCCCCTCTGTGCCGTCCATGTTCTTCGGCAGGCCGAGGACTATCCTGCCGGCGCCGCGAGTCCGGCACTCGTCCGCTATTCGCCCGGCCAGGCGCTCCGGGTCCCACTCCTCCACCGTAAAGGCCTCGCCGCAGAGGACGCCGCCCAGGTCGGAAAAGGCCAGGCCCGTCCGTCTGTCTCCGTAGTCCACCGCCAGGACCCTCATGCTCAGGCCCCCTTTCCCAGGATGCGCTCGCGCACAGCCCCGGACATATACAGGGAGCCGACCGAACAGACCATGCCGTCCTCCCCCGCCAGGGCAATGGCCCTGTCCACGCCGGCGGCTATGCTCTCCGCCGCCTCGGCGGGAACGCCGCGCCGGAGTATCTCCGCGCAGAGCTCCGCCGCGTCCAGCGCCCTCTCGGAGTCCGGGCGCACGCAGACCACCTGCGAGGCGCAGGGCAGAAGGATGTCCAGCATCTCGCCCCAGGCCTTGTCCGCCAGGACGCCCATGAGCAGTACGCGCCTCTTCCAGGGGAAGCAGCGCCGCAGCGCCGCGGCCGTGGCTGTCACACACTGGGGGTTGTGTCCCCCGTCCACGACGAAGTACGGGGACCTGGAAACTATCTCAAACCTCGCGGGCCAAACCGTCCGCTCCAGGCCGCGGGCTATCGCTTCCTGTGGTATTCCGAGGAGCCGCGCCGCCGTCACGGCGACCGCCGCGTTTTTCAGCTGGTGCTCGCCCAGCAGGCGGATGTGGTATGTCTCGCCCTCAAAGCGGAAGCTCTGGCCCTCCAGGTCCTCCGATATCGGCTCCAGACGGGAGAAGTCCGCAAAATGCAGCTGCGTCCCGGTCCTCTCAGCGGCATCTATCAGCACACTTGCAACAGATTCGGTCTGGAGATAGGCCGCCGCGGGGCCGCCCTTGAAGATCCCGGCCTTTTCCGCGGCTATGAGCTCCGCCGTGGCGCCGAGGACCTCTGTGTGGTCCAGGCCGATGTTGGTTATGACGGCGCAGTCCGGCCTGGGTATGACGTTCGTAGCGTCCAGCCTGCCGCCCATGCCGACCTCCAGGACGACATAGTCGCAGCCCTCGTGCGCGAACCACCAGAAGGCCGCTGCCGTCAGGAGTTCGAACTCCGTGCAGGGCTCAGCCATACCCTCCGCCGCGCGCTGCAGGGCGCTCACGGCCTCAGCCAGGCCCTCCCTGGGCATTTCCGCCCCGTCCACGCGCATCCGCTCCGTCACGCGGAGCAGGTGGGGCGAGGTATAGAGCCCCGTCCTGTATCCGGCGCTCGTCAGCATGGATGCCAGCATTGCGCTGGTCGAACCCTTGCCGTTAGTCCCTGCGACGTGTACGAAGCGGCATTTCCGTTCCGGATTCCCCAGTCGCGCCAGCAGCTCCGAGATGCGCTCCAGGCCCGGCTTTATGCCCAGCCAGGACACGCCCTCCAGGTATTTTTCTGCCTCTGCGTAGTTCATTTGTTCTTCGGCACGAGCTTTTCCTTGCCGCCCATGTAGGGACGCAGCACCTCGGGGATGTCCACCGTGCCGTCCGCATTGAGGTTGTTCTCAAGGAAGGCGATGAGCATCCTCGGCGGGGCAACGCAGGTGTTGTTCAGCGTGTGCGCCAGATAGAGCTTGCCGTCCTCGCCGCGCACGCGGATCTTGAGCCTGCGCGCCTGAGCGTCGCCCAGGTTCGAGCAGCTGCAGACCTCAAAGTACTTGCCCTGCCTCGGGCTCCAGGCCTCGATGTCGCAGCTCTTGACCTTGAGGTCCGCCAGGTCGCCCGAGCAGCACTCGAGCTGGCGCACGGGGATGTCCAAACTTCTGAACAAATCCACAGAGTTGCGCCAGAGCTTTTCATACCAGTCCATGCTCTCCTCCGGACGGCAGAGGACGATCATCTCCTGCTTTTCAAACTGGTGTATGCGGTAGATGCCGCGCTCTTCCAGGCCATGTGCGCCCTTTTCCTTGCGGAAGCAGGGGGAATAGCTGGTCAATGTCAGCGGCAGCTCAGCTTCGGGGATGATCTGGTCGATGTACCGGCCAATCATCGAGTGCTCGGAGGTGCCGATGAGATAGAGGTCCTCGCCCTCTATTTTGTACATCATCGCGTCCATCTCCGGGAAGGACATGACGCCCTCCACCACGTTGCCATGGATCATGAAGGGCGGGATGACATAGGTGAAGCCCCTGTCTATCATAAAATCGCGAGCATAGGCCAGGACGGCCTCATGCAGGCGCGCGATGTCACCAACGAGATAGTAAAAGCCGTTGCCGGAGACGCGGCGCGCAGCGTCCAGGTCTATGCCGCCGAAGCTCTCCATGATCTCCGTGTGATAGGGGATGTCAAACTCCGGAGCCTTGGCCTCGCCGAAGCGCTGAACTTCCACATTATGGCTGTCATCCGGGCCGATCGGTACGCTGGGGTCTATCATTTGCGGGATGCGGAGCATGGCGGAGCGCAGCTTTTCCTCCAGCTCTGCCTCCTGGGCTTCCAGCGCGGCCAGGCGCTCTGCGTCGGCCTTGACCTGGGCCTTCACCGCCTCGGCTTCTTCGAGCTTGGACGGGTCCTTCTTCGCCTGGCCCATGAGCATGCCGACCTTCTTGGACAGCGCGTTTCTCGAGGCCCTCAGCTCATTTGCCTCGGTTATAGCAGCCCTGAGCCTGGCATCGCAGTCTATCGCCTCATCCACCAGCGGCAGCTTCGCGTCCTGGAATTTTTTGCGTATGTTCTCGCGCACCGCTTCCGGGTTCTCGCGCACAAATTTGATGTCAAGCATGTATCTTTCCCCTCATTCCTCTTTATATAAGCCTGCGAGCGCCTCAATAAGCCTCTCGCGGTCGTCTGCGCCGTAGTATTCCAAAACAATGCGTCCCTTTTTGCCGTTCTCGCTAAGCAGCACGCGTCTGCCGAGAACTCGCTCCAGCCTGCGTGTGACCTCTGCGGCATAGTCCACCCTGATGCCGACCTCGTCCTGCTTCAGCCGTGGTGGTTTCATCAGGCGTTTTGCAAGCTCCTCTGTCCGGCGGACAGAGAGCCCGTTCTTCATCACCTGCCGCGCCGCGTCTATCTGCAGCTCCTCCGGCTTCACCGGCACGAGCGCGCGAGCGTGTCCGGCAGAGAGCAGGCCCTGCTCCACAAATTGCAGCACCTCCGGCGCCAGAGAGAGCAGCCTAAGCGCGTTGGCCACTGCAGGGCGCGACTTGCCAACCCTCTGTGCGGCCTCGTCCTGCGTCAGGCCGTATTCCTCCATCAGAGTCCGGTAGCCTTGAGCCTCCTCAACGGGATTCAGGTCCTCCCTCTGCAGGTTCTCAACCAGGGCCAACTCAGTTGCCAGCCTGTCATCCGCCTCTATTATCCGAGCAGGTATCTCATTCAGGCCGGCCATCCTAGCGGCACGCCAGCGGCGTTCACCTGCTATAAGCTGATAGTAGCCCGAATCCAGCTTTCTCACAGTCACAGGCTGTATCAGGCCGTATTCACGAATGGACTCTGCGAGTTCCGCCAGCGCCTCCTCGTCGAACAGTGTTCTTGGCTGATTTTCTCTGGGCTCAACTTTGGCTATGGGCAGCTGCTTTATTGAGTCGTGTTCCTCCTCAGCCCTTGTGCTCTCTCCGAAGAGTATGTCGAGGCCCGTGCCTAGGCCCTTTTTTGCCGCCATGCTCACTCCTCCCTCCGTATAAATTCGTCGGCAAGGTGCAGATATGCTCTGCTGCCCTTTGAAATGCGGTCATATTTTATTACTGGCTCTCCGTGGCTCGGCGCCTCAGCTATCCTGACGTTGCGCGGTATGCGCGTTTTGTAAACCGAAGTTCCAAAGAATTTCTCGACCTCTGCGGCGACCTGCTCGGAGAAATTTGTGCGCTGGTCAAACATAGTAAGCACAATGCCCTGTATCTCCAATCCGGGGTTCAGCCGCTTTTTGGTCAGTTTTATTGTGGTCATAAGGTCGGCTATCCCCTCCAGCGCATAGTACTCGCACTGGACCGGTATCAGCACCGAATCCGCTGCTGCAAGGGCGTTCACGGTGAGCAGTTCGAGTGAAGGAGGGCAATCTATGAATATGTAGTCATAGTCCTCGCGCAGAGCGAGCAGCCGTGTCTTGAGCACAAACTCACGGTTTTCTTCTTCAACAAGCTCTACGCTGGCGCCAGACAGCTCCTTGTTTGAAGGCAGCACGTCTCCGAAGTTTGTCTTTACAATGCAATCTGAGGCTGGCGCGCCACGCAGCAGGAGGTCATAGACGTTCGGCATCTTGTCCTTGGAGACCCCCATCCCGGAAGTGCTGTTGCCTTGGGGGTCACAGTCCGCCAGCAGGACCTTTCTGTTGCGTTTTGCAAGCGCGGCGCAGAGGTTCACGCAGGTCGTAGTCTTGCCTACGCCGCCTTTTTGATTTGCAACGGCTATTATCTTGCCCATGTCTAATCCCTCTTTTCTGTGACAATGATTATAGCAGTTCCACGGCCTCAATTCAATATGTTTCACGTGAAACGGCGGGCTTCGCCCTGTTTCACGTGAAACAATTCATGACTTCAGCATGTCTATATCCGCAATGGTCAATCCCTCATGGAGCGCAAGATTTATGCCGTAGCCGATCAACTTTGCCACATTACGCACGGAGCTGTCAATATCTCGCGGTGTGACAAACATACCGGCAGCATCAGGCGAGTCTGAGAACGCCGAAGCGTCCACGACCGTAGGGACACCAATAGCCAAAACTGGCAAGCCGAGCGAGGCCTTATTGACCGCGGCCCTGTCATTTCCGACGCCGGAACCGGGAACTATACCAGCGTCTGTGAGCTGTACAGTTCTGCAAAGTCTGTCCAAAGAAGCGGAGGCCAAGGCGTCAACAGCTATGAGTCGGGCAGGGTCTGCAGCGCTGCACGCCGAGCGCAGCAGTTCAGCCGACTCTATACCCGTGGCGCCCAGAACGCCGGGCTTAACAGCGCATACGTTGGAGAATCCAGCAAAGTCCTCGGGCATACCGCGTTTCAGGTGGCGCGTGGCGATCACGGAGTTCACGGCCAGGGGGCCCACAGCGTCCGGTGTCATCTCATCGTTACCCAGGCCCGCAACCAAGGTGCCTTTGCCGCTGTCGGGTCCAAGCAGCTCACGTATAAGGTCAGCAAGCAAATTCGCAGCATCCTCAAATGCGTCTGAGGCACGTCCGACAAGCGGCTCGAGACCGAGGGTAAGGTATTTGCCTATAGGTTTACATAATGCCTTTTCGCCCTCCTCATCGAGAATCTCGACAACGGTCACATCGAAGCCGTTGCGAGACTCTTCGGAGGCTCGCACACCGCGCAGTCTGCCGGAATCCGGCGTAAGTTCACGCTGTTCTGCGGCGAGGTCAGTTCTGAAGCGTCTGTCCATTGTTCTCTCACATCTCCAAAACACAAGATGCTGTATATTTTGGCTTTTAGCCGGCGAGCTATGCAAAGTCTAATTAAAAATTGCAAAAAACCCTTGATTTTTGCAGGACACAATGTTACAATATCTATCCACGGGCGAGTAACCTGTGCAATTTTATAGGAGGAGGTGGCAAACGGAAATGCCCAATATCAAGTCTGCGATGAAGCGCGACGAGAAGTCCAAGCTCGAGAACGCGAGGAACAAGGCTCAGAAAACCGCGCTCAAGACTGTTATGAAGAAGTTCGACGCGGCGGTTGCGGAGGGCAACAAGGAGGCGGCTGCCGGTACCTATAAAGTTGCTGTGAAGTCTGTCGATCGTGCCGCTGCGAGGGGTCTTATCCACAAGAACAACGCAGCTCACAAGAAGAGCGCCATGACGGTCAAGCTCAACACAATGGAATAATGCACAAAAAGACGCCGGCTCATATGAGCCGGCGCTTTTATTTATTTCTCTCAATGAAACCGTCCAGCGCTGCGGCGCAGGCGTTGTAGTCGCGGAACCACGCAGTTGTGTGCTTCGCTCCGGGGACGACCAAAAGGCTGCCTCTCTGCCCCGCCGCTGCGGCCAAGCGTTCGCCCGAATCCACCGGGACGCTTCTGTCGTCTCCGCCCATGATAAAAAGCATCGGCTGGGAGGCGCGAGATACGCAGCGTTCAAGCCCGCCCTTTGTAAAACCTCTGCCCATGCAGAGCGTTCCGGCCGCGCCGATCATGCAGCGGAGCAGCCTCAAGCCGCGGCTGTGCTTTTTCAGCTGCCAGCGTATGGCCTCTTCAGGGCTGCAGAACGAGCTGTCGGCGATAATGCCACGAACAGAGCCCGGGAGCCCGCGCCCGGCAGCGTAAAGGACGGAGGCGCCGCCAAGGGAGACCCCGTGCAGCCAAATGCGTCCGCCCAGCTCGCGCTCGGCAAACTCCGCCCAACGGCGGACATCGCCGCTCTCACGGAGGCCCATTGTCACCATCTTGCCGCCGCTTCCGCCGTGGCCGCGCTGGTCCACCATGAGCAGGCCGAAACCCAGCTCCAGATAGTGCTCCGCCGTGAGGGCAAAATCCAGCTCGCCGCAGGAGCGGTAGCCGTGGACGAGGATGGCCGCATCCCCGCTGGTCCCCCGGAGCAGCCGCGCCCGGAGTGGGAAGCCCTCCGCGGCGCTTATCCGGACCTCCTCCCAGGGCAGGGCGCGCAGCCTCTTGATGCTCTCGGAGACCTCCGCGGCATAGGGCGCCCAGCGCGTATTTGCCGCGGCCTCCGGGACGGAAAGGTCCATACAGTCCTTGCCGCGGCGCATATCGTTTCTCAGCATTCGGCAGGTGCAGGCTAGCGCGACCAGAGCCAACAGCAGCGCAAGACCCAGCGCCGCCAAGAATATGTACATATCTTCTCCGCACCCCCGGACATTTCAGCCGCCCGCAGAAAGCTCTTCCACGGGCGGCCGGCTTGTGTTATATTCTACTTACTTCGCAAGCAGTTCCTTCAACGTGTCGCCCAGGATCTTGATGCCCTTTTCTATGGCCTCATCGGAGCTGTTGGAGTAGTTGATGCGCATCGTGCGGACGCCCCTGTCCTCCTCATAGAAGGGGTCGCCGGGGCAGACGGCCACGCCCTTTTTGGCGGCGGCCTCCATGACGTCCACGGCCTTGAGGCCCTCGGGCATGGTGGCCCAGATGAACATGCCGCCCTCGGGCTTCGTGTATTTGACGTCCGCGGGGAAATCCTCAGCCATGCAGGCCATCATCTTTTCGGCCTTCTCGCGGTACATTTCCTTGATCTTTTCGATCTGATCATCGAGGTCGTTATCCAGGAGGTACTGGGCGAGGACCATCTGGCCGAAGATATTGGTGTGCAGGTCCATGGTGGACTTGAAGGCCAGGAGCTTGGCATAGAGCTCGGGCTGCTTGCAGGCGATCCAGCCTATGCGCATACCGGGGGCGACTATCTTGGAGAAGGTACCCATGGCGGCGCACTGCTCGCCCAGGAGCGCGGCGAAGGAGCTGCCGCCCTCGCCGTGGAAGCGGAGCTCGCCGTAGGGGTTATCCTCTATGACAGGGGTGCCGGCGGCCTTGAGGATCTCGGCCGCGCGCTCGCGGACGGCCTGGGTATAGGTGAGGCCGGTCGGGTTCTGGAAGTTGGGGATGACGTAGATGAACTTCGGGTCGTTTTCCTTGAGGATCTTTTCGAGCTCGTCGCAGTCTATGCCGTCGTCGTTGAGGCTGACGGAGACGATCTTCGGGTCATACAGGTGGAAGGTCTGGAGCGCCGCAAGGTAGCTGGGCTTTTCCACTGCGACCGTGTCGCCCGGGTTTATGAGCGTGGCGGCGACCATGTCCAGCGCCTGCTGGGAGCCGTTCGTGATAATGATGTTCTCGGGGGCGAAGTCCACGCCCTGCTTCTTATATCTGTCGGAGATGAACTGCCGCAGCGGCATATAGCCCTCTGTGTTGCTATACTGCAGAGCGCGCACGCCGTCCCGCTCAAGGACCTTCGTGACCGCGGCCTCCATCTCCTTTACAGGAAAGGAGTCGGGGTTGGGAAGCCCGCCGGCAAATGATATCACATCCGGAGACGCGGCGGCCTTAAGTATGGCCGAGGTAAAATCGCCCTGAAAATCGGGCTTGGACATGCGGTCAGAGATCCTGAGCTTCATTTCTTGTTCCTCCTCTATAGCACTAAACTCTCCTCGCGTGTGAATATTATCCGCGATTATAAGAAGGATGATAACACCGCGCTCCCTAAATTACAAGATTTTTTTCGCTACTGTGTTGAATTTTCATGTGAATAGATGAAATGTTGATTTCCCGCGCTTATGTTTATTGCGGGAGATGAACAAAATGAACTGTGTGCAGCCGCCCTCAACATTTTCCGCAAAGGAGCTCAAAATGTCCGTCCACGAACGTCCCGAACTCTCCGAAAAGGCCAAAAAGATAATCGCCGCGAGCTCTATCGCAGTGTTCATACTCCTGACTCTGGCCGTGGCCTGGTTCATAGGCCGGCCAATGCTCCGTTTTGTCTCCGAACCGGAACGCTTCCGCGCCTGGGTGGACTCTGGGGGAATAATGAGCCGGGTATATTTTCTCGGGATGCAGCTTTTACAGGTGTTCTTTGCCATCATTCCGGGCGAGCCCATGGAGCTCGGCGCCGGCTATGCCTTCGGCGCGGTCGAGGGAACGCTGCTCTGCCTGGCAGGGACCGTTGCGGGCAGCATGGCGGTTTTCTTCTTTGTCAGGCGCTTCGGGATACGGGCGGTAGAGATCTTCTTCTCAAGGGAAAAGATCGAATCCCTGCGCTTCCTGCGCGATACCAGAAAGCGCAATACGCTCATGTTCCTGCTGATCCTCATCCCCGGGACTCCCAAGGACCTTTTGGGTTATTTCGCCCCGCTCACGGGGATGAGCCCCTGGACTTGGCTCTTTATAACCTCCGTGGCGAGGATACCGTCCATAATAACTTCAACGATAGGCGGAAGCGCGCTCGGCGTTCAGAACTACGTGTTTGCCGCAATAGCCCTTGGCGCAACGCTCCTGATAAGCGGAGCCGGCCTTCTCATCTATCGCCGCATCTGCCGTGCGCACGAGGAGCACGCAAAAAAGGAGGACGACGGCCATGCCGGATAAGCTGCTCATAGCCGACGATGAGCCGGACATAGTCGATACTCTGGCGCGCCGCTTTGCCTCCCGCGGCTACGAGATCCTGCGCGCCTCAAGCGGGGAAGAGGCCGTGCGTCAGGCGGGGCGCGCGCCGGACCTCATCCTGCTGGACGTGAACATGCCGGACCTCGACGGCCTTGAGGTCTGCCGCAGGATACGCGGGCACGTCTCCTGCCCCATAATCTTTCTCACCGCCCGTGTAGAGGAGGCGGACAAGCTCCGCGGCTTTGCCGCGGGCGGCGACGATTACGTGGTAAAGCCCTTCTCCCTGGACGAGCTTACCGCGCGCGTGGGCGCGCATCTCAGGCGCGAGCGCCGCCACGGCGCCGCCGCCGAACTGCGCTTCGAGGGCGAGCTCGTCATAAACTATTCGGACAGAAAGGTCAGCTGGGCCGGTCACGAGCTGGGGCTCGTAAGAAAAGAGTTCGACATAGTCGAGTTCCTCTCCCAAAACCCCGGCATGGTTTTCGACCGGGAACGCATCTACGAGTGCGTCTGGGGAATAGACGGCGAGGGAGATTCCGCCGTCATCTCCGAGCATGTGCGCCGCATCCGCGCGAAGTTCGCCGCCGCGGGCTGCGAGCGGCAGTACATTGAGACCGTCTGGGGGGTCGGTTACCGTTGGGCAAGATAAAAGCGGCAGACGGCAACCGCAGGCACAGGCTTCGGGACGCGCCGCTGCGCGTCTCATTTGTCATCTACATGGTCGTCACCGCCATTGCCGCCACTTTTGTCTTCGCTATCGCCATTAATTGGATGGACAATACGCGGATAGAACTCTACTATAAATACCGGGCCATGGCCACGGAGGTCCCCGTGGCTGAAGGCGGTCATGTGGAGTACAGCTACACGGATGATGCAGAGATCTATGTTATCTACGACGCCTGGGGCGTGGAGATCGGCCGGGGCAGCGTACCCTACGGCGAGGGCAGGCTCGTGAGCGACCCCGGCGCACTGCTGATAATGCCGGAGTACAGTCCGGAGGATTCTGCCCTGGAATACACTCTGCGCTTTCTCCAGGCCCTTACGATACCCATTTCTTACCTTGGCGCCATTATCCTCTGTGCCATAGTATTTTACAGAAGGAAGTTGAAAAAGCCCATCGAGGTCCTGAACGCCGCCTCGCAGAAGATAGCGGAAAACGACCTGGGCTTCACGGTGGAGGTACCCTGCGGCAATGAGCTGGGCAGGCTCTGCGGCTCATTTGAGAAGATGCGCGCCGCGCTGCTGGAGCTCAACCGCGAGCACTGGGCGCAGATGGAGGAGCGCCGCCGCCTCAACGCCGCCTTTGCCCACGACCTGCGCACGCCGCTCACCGTCCTGCGCGGCCGGGCCACCCTTCTTGAGGCCGAGCTTCCACCGGAAAGCGAGGCCGCTTCCGACGTAAAGGTCATGCAGACTCATATCGAACGCCTTGTCCGCTATGCGGACGCGATGTCCAGCCTTCAGCGCATGGAGGACGTTGATGTCAGGCGTGAGAGGACGAACCTGCGAGAGCTCTCCGAAAGCCTCAGAGATACTGCGGAGATACTGTTTTCCGGGCGTGAGGTCAGGGTGTTCAGCGGCGAGGGCGAGGTATTCGTCGACACAGAGGTGGTGCTGCAGGTCTGCGGAAACATCCTCTCGAACAGCGCAAGATACGCGAGGACGGGCGTGGAGATATCGCTCGAGGGCATAGACGGAGCGCTGCGTGTATCCGTCTCCGACGACGGCGGCGGCTTCACGAAGGAGGGGCTGGAAAAGGCATCCGCGCCCTTTTACAAGGGAGAGGGCAGCGGTTCCGAGCATCTGGGCCTCGGCCTGAATATCTGCGACATACTCTGCCGCCGGCACAACGGGCGGCTTGTCATAGAAAACAGCGGCGCCGGCGCAAAGGTAACGGCGGTGTTCGGCTGAGCGAAAAATAAGCGGCGCGCCTAAAAGGCGCGCCGCTTTCGGCTTGTTATTTATTTGCGCTCGCCGCAGGGGAAGTGCTCGTTATCGGCCTTCTCCTTGGTGACGAGCTGATAGAAGCGCCAGCCGCCGGCGAGGTTCGAGCAATCGAAGCCGTTGCCCATGAGGATACGGCAGGCGATGTAGCTGCGCATACCGGAGAAGCAGTTCACATAGATCTTCTTGCTCTTATCCAGCTCGCCCAGGCGCTCGCGCAGCTTGTGTAGCGGGATGTTCACGGCGCCTTCTATGCAGCCGTGGGAAAACTCCTTTTCCGTCCTCACGTCGAGGAGGATGACGCTGCCGTCCCTCGGCAGAGCCGGCACGTCCTCGGGGAAGTGCTGCTTCACGATGCCGGACATGATATTCTGGATCATGAAGCCGGCCATATTCACGGGGTCCTTGGCGGAGGAATAGGGGGGAGCATAGGCGAGCTCCAGGTCCGCCAGGTCGTCCGCTGTGAGGCCGGAACGTATTGCAGTTGCCATGACGTCTATGCGCTTGTCGACTCCGTCGAAGCCCACGATCTGCGCGCCCAGTATGCGGCCGGTATCGGGGTCGAATAGCGTTTTTATGCTCATGTTTCTGCCGCCGGGGTAGTAGCCCGCGTGGCTGGCGGAGTAGCCGAGGACCTTGTCGTATTTGACTCCTGCGGCCTGGGCGGATTTTTCGTTCAGGCCGGTGACGGCGGCGGTCATATCAAATACCTTGATGACCGTCGAGCCCTGGGTGCCGCGGTATTCGGAGGGGATACCGCAGATATTGTCCGCAGCTATCCTGGCCTGACGGTTCGCCGGGCCGGCCAGGGCCACGAGTCCGGTCCTGCCCGTGACGGGGTTTACTATCTCCACCGCGTCGCCCACGGCGTAGATATTCGGGTCCGAGGTGCGCATGTGGCCGTCCACCTTGATGGAGCCCTTCGCGCCCAGCTCCAGGCCCGCGGCCTTGGCGAGGTCGGACTCCGGCACGACGCCCACGGCCAGCACTACGAAGCCGCAGTCGATGGGCTCCTTGCCCTTCACATGGACGCGGATGCCGTTTTCTATCTCTTCATAGCTCTCTATTGCGTGTTTGAAGCGAAGGTCCAGGCCCTTTTCGCGCAGGTGGGCGTGTATCTCGCAGGCCATATCCCAATCGAGAGGCGGGAGGACCTGCTCGCTGCGCTGCAGGAGCGTGACCTTCACGCCGGCCTCCATGAGATTTTCCGCGGTCTCGAGGCCGATGAAGCCTCCGCCGACCACTACGGCGCGCTCGGGCTTTTCCTCCTCGACGAGTCTGCGCATTTTGAGCGCGTCCTCGACTGTGCGGAGGGTCAGGACTCTCTCGGAGTGGACGCCGGGCGTATCCGGGATCATGGCCTTCGCGCCGGGGGAGAGGATGAGCGTGTCGTAGCTCTCGACATATTCCCTGCCCTCGTCGAAGCTGAACACGGTGACGGTCTTTTTCTCCCTGTCTATGGCGGTGACTTCGCTCGAGACGCGCACGTCCACGTTGAAGCGGGAGAAGAAGCTCTGTGGGGACTGGAGGGTGAGGTCGCAGTCGTCCTTGATCACGCCGCCTACGTAATAGGGCAGGCCGCAGTTCGCGTAGGAGACGAAGCCCGTGCGCTCAATGACAATTATCTCCGCCTTCTCGTCCAGCCTGCGGAGCCTGGCTGCCGCAGTCGCGCCGCCCGCGACGCCGCCGACTATGACTATTTTGCTCATGTTGTTTCCTCCTTGTATATCGGTGTCATTTGTTCTCAATTATTCTGACGTCCAGCCGCTCAAAGGCCATGGAGAGGCCGTTTTTCTCCAGCGAGGCGCGGCAGTTTTCGTTCAGGGCGAAGTATACGTCCCAGTAATCGGGCGTTGCGGCCCAGGCGCGCAGGCTGTACTCCACGCTGCTGGCCTTGTAGGCGCTGACGACAACGCTGGGTGCGGGCTCCGTCAGGACCCGCGCATCCTCCTGCGCGGCCTCCAGTAGAGCGCGACGGACCTCCTCGGCGTTGCAGGAGTATTCCAGGCCGAAGGCGAGGTCTATGCGCCGTGTGGGCTCAGTGCTGTAGTTCGTGATGCGGGAGGCGGCGGCGTCGCTGTTCGGGATATGTATTTCCTTCCTGTCCGGGGTCACCAGCGTGACGTAAAAGAGGCCGGAGGAGATGACCGTCCCCGTTGTGGTGCCGAGCTCAACAAAGTCTCCGGAAGAAAACGGCCGCGTCATGAGCAGGGTAAAGCCAGCAAAGACGTTGGAGAGCGTGTTCTGCAGCGAGAGCGAAAACGCAAGACCCGCCACTGAAAGCACCGCCACCAGCGAGGCCGAGGGTATGCTGAGCTTGTCCGCTATCATTAGGGCGACGAGCACCCAGAGCAGCACACGAGAGCAGGAGAGGATGAAGCTGCGTATCGCCCGCTCGAGCTTGGAGCGCTCCAGGGCTTTTTTTATGGCCTTCATGAGCAGCTTTATCACCAGGAGCGAGACAAGGAATATTACAAGCGCTGCAAGCAGATTTCCAAGCGAAAACCCACCGATCTCGGTGGCCAAAAGGTCCTGAATATCAGGCATGAACGCACCTCCTTCCAAAAATGCTAATTCATTATACACCGCAGCCGCCGGCCTGTCACCAACAGATTTTACATATATTCGCTTGACGAAACAGGTGAAAACGTATAAATTAGTGGGGCGAAAGGAGGCTGCCATGAAAGTAGCTGTAACATATGACGAGGAAGAACTGATCTTCCAGCATTTCGGACACACGGAGCATTTCAAGCTGTACGATATAGAAAACGGCGAAGTCGTCTCCACAGAGGTCGTGGACACCGCCGGCGCCGGGCATGAGGCGCTTGCCGCCTTCCTTGCGGAGCGCGGGGTGCAGACGCTCATCTGCGGCGGGATAGGCTCCGGCGCGGTGCAGGCGCTCGGTATGGCGGGCATACAGGTCTACGGAGGCATCACGGGCCTTGCGGACTACGCAGTCGAGGCGCTGATCCGCGGCGTCCTCGCGCACGATCCGAACCCCAACTGCCGCCACCACGAGGAAGAGGGCCACGAATGCTGCCACGGCGAAGGCCAGGGCGGCTGCTGCCACGGCCACGACGAATAAAAAGACGCCCGGCCGTCTCTCCGTAGAGAGACGGCCGGGTATTTTCATGCCATTACCCTGACGTATTTGGGCAGGCGTGCGGGGGAGTACATCGGCGCATACACCGCCTCAATGACTCCGCGCAGGTCTGCACGCAGCGGAGGATCTCCCCGCTGCAGCAGCAGCGTCTCCCTGCCGCCAATCTCATAGCCCACACTGGAATCTTTCCAGCCGTGGCGCCTGTAGAAATCCGCAAGTTTGCGGGCCTTTTCAAGCTCTGGATATTCCGTGACCTCGATGAACACACATTCATAGCGCTCATACCATGCCTTTATGAGTTCCAAAAACTCGCCGCCAACGCCGTTTCCGCGCACGGTGGGGTAGACCGACAGCCAGCCGAGCAGGGCATAGCGCCGCGCCGCGTCGCGCAGCATATAGGCATAGCCCGCCTCGAGCCCGGCCTCGTCCTTAAGAAGCAGCAGCTCCGCTCCGCGGATCATTCCGATCTGGCAGTCCGCAAGGCTCGGCCGCTCCCAGTCTTTGAAATCAAATTCCATCATCGGATATATTCTTTTCATATCGGCATGTCCGCCGCGCTTTATCTCATACATCTTTATCCTCCTTGAATGTCTGCGCCCGGTACAGCTGTGCATACACGCCGTTCTTAGCCATCAGCTCCTCGTGTGTGCCGAGCTCCTGTACCCGTTCGTCCTCTATGACCGCGATCCTGTCCGCACCGTGTATCGTAGAGAGCCGGTGCGCTATTATTATGCTCGTCCTGCCCTCGGCCAGCTCGTCGAGCGAGGCCTGGATGCGCTGCTCAGTCACGGTGTCGAGCGCGCTCGTCGCCTCGTCCATCACCAGTATCGGCGGGTTTTTCAGGAACACGCGCGCTATGGAGAGCCGCTGCTTCTGGCCGCCGGAGAGCATGACGCCGCGCTCGCCGACATAGCTGTCGTAACCGTCCGGCATCTGCATGATCTCCTGATGTATCTCCGCGCGCACGGCTGCGGCCACGACCTCGGCGTCCGTCGCCTCCGGCCTGCCGTAGCGTATATTCTCGCGTATCGTCCCCGCAAAGATGAACACGTCCTGCTGGATGATGCCTATGCTTCGACGCAGCGAGTCCTGTGTGACCTTGCGCACGTCCACTCCGTCCACCAGTACGGCGCCGCCCGTCACGTCGTAAAATCTCGGCAGCAGCTGGCAGAGCGTCGTTTTGCCGCCGCCGGAGGGGCCGACCACGGCCAGTTTCTCGCCCGGAGCGATCTTGAGGCTGACGTGCTCCAACACCGGACCGGAGGCGTCGTTATAAGAAAAGCTCACGTCCCTGTATTCGACCTCGCCGCGGACGTTCCCGAGCTCGACGGCGTCCGGCGCATCCTGCACATCCGGCTCCGTGCGCATGAGCTCCAGGAAGCGGGAAAAACCCGCCGTACCCTGCATATAGACCTCTGAGAAGGTCGCCAGTTTCCGCACAGGCGTGACGAATGTGGAGACGTAGAGCGAGAAGGTGACGAGGTCCACGTAGTCCATGCGTCCGCCCATTATGAGCAGGCCTCCCGCCGCGACCACCAGCACCTGCATGACGCTCGTCGTGAACTCCATGCCGCTCATAAAGCCGCCCATGGCCTTGAAGTAGCGGCTGCGCGCAGCCTTGTATTTCTCATTCGCGGCGACGAATTTCTCGTCCTCGGCCTCTTCATTGGCAAAGGCCTTGGCCGTGCGTATGCCGGAGATGCCGGATTCTATTGCCGCGTTTATCTCCGCAGTCTGCCTTTTTACCTCGAGATTTGCCTTTTTCATGCTCACCCTGCGCGAGAGCGTGAAGAGTATGAGCAAAGGCAGGCTCACCGCCAGAACCAGCGCGAGCCGCCATTCGATCCCCGCGAGCACGACGAGCGAACCGAGGATGGTGAGGACGCTTATGAGTATGTCCTCCGGCCCGTGGTGCGCGAGCTCCGTGATCTCGAACAGGTCCGAGGTTATCCGGCTCATGAGCACACCCGTGCGATTCTTGTCAAAGAAGGAGAAAGAGAGCTTCTGCATGTGGTTGAACACCGCATGCCGCATGTCTGCCTCTATGTAGACGCCCATCCTGTGTCCCAGGACGGTGATGAGGTAATACATGAAGCCCTTGAGTATATAGGCCGCGAACATCGCCGCCATGATGATGAAGAAGGTGGTGTAGAGCTTTTCCGGCAGCAGCGTTTGCATAGATATGCGTGTAATATACGGAAACGCCAGGTCTATGACGGCGACCGCCACCGCGCAGCTCATGTCCAGTGCGAAAAGCCCGATGTGCGGCCTGAAAAAGGAGAAAAAGACCGCAAGGTCGGACCTATGGAACTTGTTTTGGCCTTTCTTTTTCAAATGGAATACCTCATTGGCGCGAAAATTTGTCTCTCTGCGCAACAGCGAGCGCATCGCAGCGCTCGTTGTACTCATGTCCGTCGTGGCCCTTGAGCCAGTTGAAGCTGACCTTGTGCCTGGCGAGCAGGGCGTCCAGGGCCTGCCAGAGCTCGGGATTTTTGAGCTCTCCCTCCTTGCGCCGCCAGCCGCGGCGCTTCCAGCCGGCGAGCCAGCCCTCGTTCACCGCGCGGGCGAGGTACTGCGAATCCGTCCACAGCTCCACCTCACAGGGCTCCTTCAGCGCCTCCAGCGCCGAGATGGCCGCAATGAGCTCCATGCGGTTGTTCGTCGTCGCAGGTTCGCCGCCGGAGAGCTCGCGCTCGTGTCCGTTGTAGCTGAGTATGGCCGCCCAGCCGCCGGGACCGGGATTCCCGGAGCAGGCCCCGTCTGTATATATGCAGACTTTTTTCATTATTATTCGGAATCCTCGCGCTCCGTCCTGGCGACGGAAATGACCTTGGCGCCCGGGTTCGGACGCATGAGCCGCACGCCCTGCGTCGCCCTGCCGAGTATGGACACGCCCGAAGCGGCCGTGCGGATGATGGTGCCGTCGTCCGCGATGATGAGCAGGTCGTCATCGTCGCGCACGACCTTGACGTCTGCGACGTAGCCGGTCTTTTCAGTGCAGTTGTAGTTTTTGAGACCCATACCGCCGCGGCTCTGGGGCTGACGTTCACCGTCAGCGCCTCTGAGGTAGTCGTCCAGGAGGGTGCGCTTGCCGTAGCCGTTTTCAGTGACGGAGAGCAGAGCGGTCCCGCCGCCGGCACGGCCCGCGCCGACGACGTAGTCGCCCTCGCGGAGCTTTATGCCGCGCACGCCCGCGGCCTCACGGCCCATGGGACGCACGTCGTTCTCGTCAAAGCAAATGGCGTAGCCCTCGTGCGTGGCGATGAGAATGTTCTGCTTTCCGTCCGTCAGGCGAACGGTTATGAGTCTGTCGTCCTCGGCGATGGACAGGGCGCGGATGCCGCTCTTGCGGATATTTTTGATGGCGTCGAGCGGCAGGCGCTTTACCGTGCCGTTTTGCGTGACCATGAAGATATACATGTCTCCAAACTCGCGCACATGCAGCATTGCGCTGACCTTTTCGCCCGGCTCCACGGGGATGATGTTGACAATATTGGTTCCGCGCGCGGTCCTGCCGGCCTCTGGGATCTGGTAGCCCTTCTTGCGGTAGACGCGGCCGAAACTCGTGAAGAAGAGGATATAGTCGTGAGTCGAGGCGGTGAACACGGTCTCGACATAGTCCTCCTCGCGCGTGGCCATGGCGCGGATACCCTTGCCGCCGCGGCCCTGGGCGCGGTACTCGGAGGCGGGCAGGCGCTTTATATAGCCGCCGTGAGTGAGGGTGTAGACGCACTCCTCCTCCTCGATGAGGTCCTCGACGTCTATCTCGTCCTCGACGTCCTGGATATCTGTCTTGCGCGCGTCGCCGTACTTGTCGCGCAGGGCGGCGAGCTCGTCCTTGAGGACACCCTTTATCTTTTCCGGGTCCGCCAGGAGGCTCTCGTAATAGGCGATACGCTCCTCGAGCTCGGCGTATTCCTTTTCCAGCTTCTCGCGGTCAAGACCCTGGAGTGCTTTGAGGCGCATATCTAGGATGGCCTGGGCCTGTATCTCGTCCAGGCCGAAGCGGGCCATGAGGTTTTCCCTGGCGTCGTCATAGCTCTGGCGGATGATACGGATGACCTCGTCTATATTGTCCTGGGCAATGAGCAGGCCCTCGAGGAGGTGCTCGCGCTCCCTGGCCTTTCTGAGGTCATACTTCGTGCGCCGGGTGATGAGCTCCTCCTGGAAGGAGAGATATTCGTCAATGATGTGCCGCAGGGAGAGGATCTTGGGCTGGGACTGGTTGTCCACCAGGGCGAGCATGTTGATGGAGAAGGAGGTCTGCAGCTGGGTCTGAGCGAAGAGGCGGTTCAAAACGACCTGTGTATTGGCGTCCTTCTTTATCTCGATGACGATGCGCATACCGTTGCGGTCAGACTCGTCGCGCAGGCCGGAGATGCCCTCGAGGCGCTTGTCGCGGACCTGGTCGGCTATGTTCTCTATGAGCTGGCGCTTGTTGACCTGGTAGGGCAGCTCGGTGACGATGATGCGGTAGCGCTCATGGCCGTATTCCTCGATCTCGGTCCTGGCGCGGACGATGACCTTTCCTCTGCCGGTGGCGTAGGCGGCGCGGATGCCGCTGCGGCCCATGATGATGCCCTTTGTAGGGAAATCCGGGCCTTTTATGTGTTCCATAAGGTCGGAGAGCCCGGCCTCCGGATCGTCCAATACGCAGATGCAGGCGTTGATGACCTCGGTTAGGTTGTGGGGCGGGATATTGGTGGCCATGCCGACGGCTATGCCGGAGGAACCGTTCACGAGCAGGTTGGGAAAACGCGCGGGCAGGACCTTTGGCTCCTTACGGCTCTCGTCGAAGTTGGGGTCCCAGTCCACGGTGTCCTTTTCAATATCGCGCAGCATCTCGTCCGAGATCTTGGACATTCTGGCCTCGGTGTAGCGGTAGGCTGCCGGGGGATCTCCGTCCACAGAGCCGAAGTTGCCGTGGCCCTCTATGAGCGGGTAACGCATGGAGAAGTCCTGCGCGAGCCTGACGAGCGCGTCGTAGACCGACTGGTCGCCGTGCGGGTGGTAGTGACCCAGCACGTCGCCGACTGCGGTGGCGCATTTTTTGAAAGCCTTATCCGAGGTAAGTCCGCCCTCATACATCGTGTAGAGTATGCGCCGGTGCACGGGCTTGAGCCCGTCCCTCACGTCCGGCAGCGCCCTGCCCACGATGACGCTCATGGCATAGCTCATGTAGCTCTCTTTCATCTCGCCAACGATCTCGCTCGTGACGATCTTCTGATTAGGGAACATTATATCCTCGGGTTTATAATCCTTTGCCATTGTGTTACCACCTTAGGTGTTGATTTTAAATCTCTTGTTGACCGGCTTATCCGGCTCATATATCCAGATTTACGACATACTGTGCGTTCTTCTCGATATATTCCTTTCTCGGCTCGACTTTTTCGCCCATGAGGATTGTAAAGATCTCGTCGGCCTTGACGGCGTCGTCCAGCTCTATGCGCTTGAGCGTCCTGCGCTCCGGGTCCATGGTGGTCTCCCAGAGCTCGTGGGCGTCCATCTCGCCGAGGCCCTTGAATCGGCTTATCTCGACTTTGGCGTTCGGGTTGTCTCCGCGCAGCTCTGCGCTCACGCGGTCTCGCTCCTTTTCGTCATAGGCTACGCGCACGGTTTTGCCGCGCGTCAGCTTGAAGAGCGGCGGCACGGCGGCATAGACATAGCCGTGCTCTATGAGCGGCCGCATGTAGCGGAAAAAGAAGGTCAAAAGCAGGGTCCTTATATGGCTGCCGTCCACGTCCGCATCGGCCATGATAATGATCTTGTGGTAGCGGAGCTTCGAGAGGTCGAAGTCCTCGCCGAGACCGGCGCCCAGTGCGGTGATAACGGGGTTCAGCTTGTCGTTGCTGTAGACCTTTTCCTCGCGGACCTTCTCGACGTTCAGCATCTTGCCCCAGAGGGGGAGAATGGCCTGGAAGCGGCTGTCCCTGCCGCTTGTGGCCGAGCCGCCTGCCGAGTCGCCCTCGACGATATAGAGCTCGGTGAGAGCCGGGTCACGCTCGTTGCAGTCGCGCAGCTTGCCTGGGAGGGTGGAGCCTTCCAGCGCGTTCTTGCGCCGGACGTTTTCGCGCGCCTTTCTCGCGGCCTCTCTGGCCCTCGAGGCCGTCATGGCCTTATCCAGTATTGTCCGGCCCACCGCCGGGTTCTCCTCGAGGAACTGCTCCAGCTTGTCGGACACCACGCTGTCCACCAGCGTGCGCATGTCGGAGTTGCCGAGCTTTGCCTTGGTCTGGCCCTCGAACTGAGGATTCGTCAGCTTGACAGAGATGATGGCGGTAAGGCCCTCGCGGCAGTCCTCGCCGGAGACGCTTTCGCCCTCCTTGAGGATGTTGGTCTTGCGCCCGTAGGCGTTCAGCACCCTCGTCAACGCGGCCTTAAAGCCTGTTTCATGCATGCCGCCCTCCGGCGTGTGGATATTGTTGGCGAAGGATACCAGAATCTCATTATATCCGTCGTTATACTGCAGCGCGACCTCGCATTCGGAATCTTCCCTTGCGCCGGACATATATATGACTTCCTCGTGCAGCGCGTTTTTGTTTCGGTTTATATATCTCACGAACTCGCGGATGCCGCCGGCGTAGTGCATGACATCCTTCTGCTCTTTACCCTCGCGCCTGTCTTCGGTGCTTATACGCAGGCCGGCGTTCAAAAACGCCTGCTCGCGCATACGGGTATGCAGGGTATCGTAGTCGTAGACCGTCTCGTCAAACATCTCCGGGTCCGGGTGGAACCTGACCACCGTTCCGGTACGGTCCGTCTCTCCGACGACGGTCATTTTCTGGGTTATCTCCCCGCGGGAGAACTTCATCTGATAGATCTTGCCGTTTTTGTGGACGCTGACCTCCAGCCAATCCGAGAGGGCGTTGACGACCGAGGCGCCGACGCCGTGCAGTCCGCCGGAGACCTTATACCCGCCGCCTCCGAATTTGCCGCCCGCATGCAGTACGGTGTAGACGACCTCGAGCGCGGGCTTGCCCGTCTGTTCCTGGATATCCACAGGTATACCGCGCCCGTTATCAGAGACGCAGATGACGTCCCCCGGCTCTATGACGACCTCGATATTGTCGCAATAACCGGCCAGCGATTCGTCTATGGCGTTGTCCACGATCTCGTAGACCAGGTGGTGCAGGCCGGAAGCGGAAGTCGAACCGATGTACATACCGGGACGAAGGCGGACAGCCTCCAGTCCCTCAAGTACCTGGATCTGACTTGCGTCGTATTCCTGAGTGATCTTTTCGCTAATATCGGACATATAGCTTCCCCTTATCTTCTGGATAATGCCGCGCTTGAGAGGGACGAGAGCCAGACTCTGCGCGTCCCGCGCTCCTCGCAGAGGATGAAAGATCGCGGCAGGTCCTCCGCGGCGTTTATGACCTCGCCTGCCTTTTCTGCGGCTGCGAGCAGCTCCCGCGTGGAGCGTGAAAAGGTTGTATTATCGATATCACAGATGGTTACGATGGAGTTTTTTCTGACTACGTTTCCGCCGCCGATATTCAGATACATCACAGCCTCCTGCCTCCCGAGACCGTGATCACGCGGCCTCCGGTCCGTTTTGCGACCCCGTCGTCCTCGCAGCAGGTGATGAGGGTCTGCCCGCCGCCTATGCGGTTCAAGACGAACTCCTGCCTCTCCGCGTCCAGCTCGGAGAGTACGTCGTCCAAAAGGAGGACGGGGTATTCCCCCGTCTCGGCAAGGAATATCTCTCTTTCCGCGAGCTTTACGGATAGCGCGGCCGTCCTGGCCTGGCCCTGGGATGCAAAGCTGCGCGCGCTCTTTCCGTTGACGCTGAGTTCCAGGTCGTCCTTGTGGGCGCCGGTCAGGCACTGTCCGGAGGCCAGCTCCGCTTCCCGGTGTTTCTCCTGATGGTCGCACACAGCATAATATATCTCCCGCTCGGAGGAAAAAGGGTCGGTAACAGTGGAAACCGGACGATATGCTATTCCAAGCTCGTCCGCTCCACCTGAAAATTCTCTGTTTATTGGCGCCGCCGCTTCTGAAAGGCGCTGAGCAAAGGCGGCACGGTAGCGAGTCAGTTTTGCGGTGAGCCTGCACATGCGCTCAGAAAAATCGTCCAGGGTATCCAGCAAGCTGGGTTTTTCCCTCCAGTCGCGCAGGATCGCGCTTTTTTGCTCATAAAGGCGGTTATAGTCGCCCAATATCGCGGCGTATCCTGGTCTGAGCTGGACTATTGCGCTGTCCATAAGCCTGCGCCGCACCGCCGCTCCCTCGCGCACAAGTGAGAGGTCGTCCGGGCAGAAGAGGACCGCCGTCATCGTTCCGGCTAGCTCCGCCGCGCTTTTTTTGACGGAGTTCACGGATATCTGTTTTCTCTGGCCCGGAGCCAACGTTATTTTGACTGTCTGCTCACGGCCTGCGGCTTCCACGTCCGCCAATATCTCCGCTGAAGAAAAGCCGAAGCCGACAATCTCCTTGTCGAACCTGGTCCTGAAGCTCTTTCCGCCGGTCAGCATAAAGACGGCCTCCAGGAGGTTCGTCTTGCCTTGACCATTCTTGCCTCGGATGACGTTTGTACCGGCGTCGAATTCAAAGCTCTCCCATTCGTAATTGCGGAAACCCGAAAGCGCTATCCGGCAGACCCTCATGCGGAGACCACCTCTATGGTCTCTCCGTCCAATTCCACTGTATCTCCCGGCCTGATTTTTTTGCCTCGCTGCAGGCAAGTTTCTCCGTTTACCTTCACGAGCCCTTCCTCAACGCAGAGTTTTGCCTCTCCGCCCGTCTCGCACAGTCCGGCAAATTTCAGCAGGGCGTCGAGCTTAATAAACTCCGTTGTTATTTCCACCTTGTCCATTTTCACTCTCCGGCCTTGAGCCTGACGGGAAGGATCATGTAGACGAAACCGTCGCCCCCGTCTGCAGCTTTGATGACGCAGGGAGAGGAACCGGTGTTGATGCAGACGCAAAGCTCCTTTGCCGGCGCTGCACGGAGCGCGTCTCTCAGATATTTGTCGTTGAAACCTATTTCCGTCTCCCCGCCTTCTCCATCGCAGGGGCAGACGTCGCCAGCTTTACCAAGCGGAGTATTGCAGAAAAAGTCTATTCTCCCGTCTCCAAAGATAAGGCGGACGGGACTCTTGAGCTTTTCGTCCACGACGAGCGAGACCCTGTCCGTTGCGCCGAGCATGTCCTCGCGCAGAACTGTAACGGTATGTCTGAAATTCTCCGGAAGGGATTTCTTATAGTTCAGGAAGTCTCCCTCGAGCTTTCTGGACACTACCACCGTACCGCCTATCGTGAAGGAGCTGTGTTTTGTTCCGACGTTCAGAAGGACCTCCTCGTCCGTGTCTCCGCAGAGGCGCTCAACGTCCAGCAGCGCGGAGCCGGGTATGATGAAGCGCATACCGTCGGTCCCGCCCTTTACGTCCTCGCGGCGGATAGCCATTCTGTATCCGTCCACGGAGACCATCGTCAGCCTGCCTCCCTCGAGCTCAAAGAGGCTGCCCATATATACCGGGCGGCTCTCGTTTGTCGATACGGCGAATATGCTCTCGTCTATCATGCTTCTGAGCGTTTTTTGCGGGATAGCAATTGCTTCGCTTACGTCCACATCGGGGAGTTCGGGGTAGTCAGAGGCAGGCAGAGCCATAAAGCTGTACTCGCTCTGGCCGCATTTCACTGTGGCACGGCTGTCATCACCGACCTCGACGGTCACGATGCCGTCCGGCAGCAGACGCATCATCTCGGAAAAGAGCTTGGCCGTCATGAGGACGGCGGAACCGGGCTGTACCACGTCCGCCTCTATATTCATGTAGATGCCCTTCTTTAGGTCGTAGCCGGTCACACGGACTCCGGCGCCGGCCTGTATGAGCAGGCCCTCCAGGACGCTTATAGGGCTCTTGGCGGAAGCCGCCCTGGACGCCGCAGAGACTGCGGCCTGAAGCAGATGCTTTTCGCAGGAAAATTTCATTTTGTCCTCCTTGGATGTCCCCGCGCCTTTACAGGATAGCAGGATAGGATATATATGTAGTGAGAGAAGCCGTAGTAGCGGCGAACTGTTGAAAACCTATGAAAGCCTTGGAAATACAGGCAAAATATCTCCACACAGTTTTGCACCGCTGTGAACCTTTATGAACAGGAAAAAAATACTAAAATGGACTGTGAACAGCTTTCAACACGAAAAAACAAACAACGCACAAATAAGCTGTGCAAAATCAGCTTCTGGAGTTGATGTTGGATGAGATATCCCGGACCGTTGCTGCGGTCTCTTGGTCGGATTTCAGGAGTTCTTCGATCTTTCGGATAGAGTTGAGCACAGTCGAGTGGTTGCGCCCCTCGTAGAGGTTGCCTATATCGACGAGCGAGAGGTTTGTCAGGCTGCGGATGAGGTACATGGAGACCTGCCTGGCCTTTGCGACGTTTTTGGAACGGCGCTGGCCGCGGATATCCATGGCCGTTATTGAGAAATAACGGGCGGTTTCGTCGATTATTACATCCGGCGTGGGTATATAGGAGCCAACTCTTATGACGTCTTTTATCGCGCGTTTTACGGAGTTTATGGTGATGCTGTCGTCAAGTATCTCTCTATATGCCGTGAGCCTCTTGACGACGCCCTCCAGCTGTCTCACGTTGGAGGTAATGTTTTCAGCGATGAAAGACTCCACTTCGGGCGTGAGCTGCATACCCAGCTGCATTGCCTTGCTGCGTATTATTGCTACTCTCGTTTCAACGTCCGGCGGCTGTACGTCCGCCATGAGTCCACCCTCCAGGCGGGTACGCAATCTGTCGTCCAGGATGCTCATGTCTATAGGTGGGCGGTCCGCCGTTATAACTATCTGGCCGCCCATTCTGTATATGGCGTTGAAAATGCTGAAGAACTCCTCCTGGGTGCTCCTTTTGCCCGCGATATACTGTATATCGTCCATCAGAAAGAGTCCGACGTTGCGGTATTCGTTTCTGACTTCGTCCATGGTGCCGTTCCTGATAGCGGAGATGACGCGGTTTGTGAACTCGTCTCCGCATACATAGGCTATAGGCAGTTCCATATTGTTCTCATGGATGACGTTGCAGATCGCCATGAGCAGGTGGGTTTTTCCAAGCCCGGAGTTTCCGTAGATGAAAAGCGGGTTATACACCTTGCCGGGGTTGCTGGCGACTGCCACTGAAGCCGCGTGCGCAAACTCGTTCGAGGGGCCGACGATGAAATTATCGAATGTATAGGCGTCCATCTCCGGGGGAGTGTTCGCCGCGAACTGCCTGGATTCCATCATCTTTGCGTCATCCTGCGTGATGATGACCAGAATCATGTCGCAGGAAAAAACCTCAAAGAGCGCCTTGTGTATGACGTCTGTAAATTTTTCGTTCAAGACCTTCTGCTTGAGTTCCGAAGTAGTCAAAACGACTATTCTCTCTTCCTCAAGGCGATAGGGCTCGCAGTCTGCAAACCAGGTATTGAAGGCCGTTGTGCTGATCTGCTTTTTGATTTCTTCAAGCACGTTTTCCCAAACTATTTTGAGCGGGTCCATTTCATCTCTCCCCTCAGAAAAAAACGCCCCTACATGCAAGGGCGCAACTCACATCCTTTACTATTATAATAACACTTTTAGCTTTTGTCTAGAAAAACAGGCACATTTTTTTCTCGCAGCAAGAAAATATAACAAATGATAACGGCCTGTTTTTATTGAATTTGACAGGTGAGTTTGCTATAATATCAGAATCATGGAAACGAAACTCCTGGCAGAAGCCTTTTTTAAAATACCGGAAGCAGCCGCCCTCCCCCTGCCCGGGAAGAGCGGTAGGCTTTGTGCGCTCATAACAGGCCTTTCCGCCGTTCATCGCGCGCACTTCTGCGCCGCTCTGCGCGCAAAAACAGGCAGACCCCTGGTGATCCTTTCCCCGGATGAAACCTCTGCGGAGGCCGTTGCAGCTGATATATATGCGTTTATTGGTGAAAGAGCATCCATTTTAACGGGGAGAGATTACGTATTCATCCAGGCTGACGCGGCATCCAGGCAGCTTGAACAGCGCCGCCTGGGCGCTCTGCGAGAGCTGAAGCAAGGCACGGGCGTGGCTATCCTCACAGCGCAGGGACTTTTTCAGCGGGCTATGCCCCCTTCGTCTTTTGAGCGGACAGCCTTTGATATCGATATGAAGGCGCAAATGCCTCCAGAGGACCTTGAGGACGCGCTGATCCGCTGCGGATATTCTCGCTCCGCCCAGGTTGAAGGACCGGGGCAATTCTCCAGAAGAGGCGGAATACTGGACTTTTTCTCCCCGGCGCACGAGCAGCCCGTCAGAATAGAGTTCTGGGGAGACGAAATAGATTCCATGGCTCATTTCGACATAATGAGCCAGAGACGGACGGAAAGTCTGGAAATGTGCACAGTCCTTCCCGCTGCGGAAACTCTGCCGGGCCTGTCCAGAGGAGGAGCCGCCGCGCTGGCGGAAACTTTGAAAAGCAGGGCCGCCAGATTGGAGAAAAAGGGCGGAGTTCAAAAGCAGCTGGTGGATTCGCTTCTCGAGGATGCGGAACGCCTTGAGAACGGAGCTGAGCTGCGTGCAGCGGATAAATATGCAGAACTGATCTATGGAGACCCCGCATGCGCCGTCGATTACATAGATTCATCCGCCGTCGTGGTCTGCGAGCAGCCCGGCAGGTTTATGGAGAGGGCGCGGGACTATATAAAGAGCATCCAGGAGGATATTTCAGCGCTCAATTCCTCCGGACGCATGCAGGCAAAGGCCGAGGACTTCCACGTCTCGGAGCAGAGCGTATGGCAGAAGCTCTCCGAGCGCTGCGTTTATTTTGCGGACGCCTTTACGGCGGGCCGGTATCCTCTGGAGCCTGAAAGCATCATACAGATACAGGCCAAGCAGCTGCCCTCCTACGGAGGTTCTGCGGAGCAGGCAAAGGAGGACCTGGCGCATTACAGGGAAGCCGGCTGCGGCGTTCTGGTGCTGGCTGGAGATTCCAGACGGGCGAACATACTCTGCGGCATGTTCCGCCAGACGGGCGGGGCCATGCTGATGGAAAAGCTCAAGCGCCTTCCCGAGCCGCGCGAGTGCATTGTGACGACCGGTGGCCTGTCCTCCGGAATAGAATACCCCGCTTTGAGGCTGGCCGTTTTGACGGATACGCAGCTGATGTCCGCGGGCCTGCGCCGGCAAAAGCGGCGCAAGAAGGCCGTGGGAGAGAAAATAAGCTCCTGCGCAGACCTCGCCGTAGGGGATCTTGTTGTACACGAGCAGCACGGCATAGGCCGTTTTGCCGGGGTCGTCCGCATGCCCGTTGACGGGGCCGAAAAGGACTATATGAAGATAAGCTACGCGGGGACGGATAGTTTGTACGTCCCGGCGACACAGCTGGACCTCGTTACGAAATATGTCGGCGCAGGCGAGGACACGCCCGTGCGTCTCTCGAAACTGGGCGGCGCCGAGTGGCAGAGGACGAAGTCCAGAGCCAAAGCGGCGGCAAAGCAGCTGGCAAAGGGCCTCATCCAGCTCTATGCCGAACGTGCGCGGACGGAGGGACACGCCTTTGCGCCGGACTCGCCCTGGCAGCTGGAATTCGAGGAGCGCTTCGGCTACGAGGAGACTGAGGACCAGCTCCGCTGCGTGGAGGAGATAAAAAGGGACATGGAAAAGCCCATGCCCATGGACCGCCTGCTCTGCGGCGATGTTGGCTACGGCAAGACGGAGGTCGCGCTCCGCGCCGTGATGAAGTGCATACTGGACGGCTGCCAAGCGGCGATATTGGTGCCGACGACAGTCCTGGCCCAGCAGCACTACCAGACGGCGATGCAGCGCTTCTTCGGCTACCCGGTGAACATAGAGGTACTCAGCCGTTTTCGGACTCCTGCGCAGGTGCGGCAGACGCTCAAAGACCTAAAGAGCGGCAAATGCGACCTGGTCATAGGCACGCACAGACTGCTGCAGAAGGATATAGAGTTCAAGAAGCTGGGCCTGCTCATAGTTGACGAGGAACAGCGCTTCGGCGTCTCGCACAAGGAACATATCAAGGAGCTGGCGCGTCAGGTGGACGTGCTGACCCTTTCGGCCACGCCGATACCGCGGACGCTGAACATGGCGCTTGCGGGGATACGGGATATGTCCACGATAGAGGAGCCGCCGCAGGACCGGCTTCCGGTCCAGACCTTTGTCATGGAGCACGACAGGGGCGTGTTGGCGGAGGCTATGCGCCGCGAGCTCGCGCGCGGAGGGCAGGTATATTACTTGCACAACCGTGTGGACAACATTGAGCGCACCGCGCTGAAGATATCCGAGCTGCTGGACGGCGCCTCCGTAGCCGTGGCGCACGGCAAGATGGACGAGGAACAGCTCTCCAGCGTCATGGAGGACATGGTCGAGGGCCGGGTCCAGGTGCTGGTGTGTACGACGATAATCGAGACGGGCATAGACATTCCCAACGTAAACACTCTCATAATAGAGGACGCGGACAAACTCGGCCTTGCGCAGCTGCACCAGATCCGCGGCAGAGTGGGACGTTCCACGCGCCGTGCGAGCGCTTATCTGACTTTCAAGCGGGACAAGGTGCTGACGGAGATCGCGGAAAAGAGGCTCGAGGCGATAAGAGAGTTTGCGGAGTTCAACTCGGGCTTCCGCATAGCGATGCGTGACCTGGAGATCCGCGGTGCTGGAAATCTCCTGGGAGCGGAACAGTCCGGCCACCTCATAGACGTGGGATACGACATGTATTTGAAGCTCCTGGAGGAAGCCGTGCTGGAGGAAAAGGGCGAAAAACCCGTAAACCGCGCAAGTTCCACAGCCGACCTCGCCGTTACGGCGAACATACCGGAGAGCTACGTCGCCTCCTCCGAGCAGCGCATGGACCTCTACCGCCGCATAGCGCTAATCCGCACGGAGGCGGACGCGGACGACGTGCTGGACGAACTCATAGACCGCTTTGGAGAGCCGCCGGACTCCGTGACGGCGCTGGTGCGCGTGGCGCTGCTGCGCGGCGAGGCCGGCAGGGCCGGAATAACGGATATAAGCCAGAAGGCCGGCGCTCTTCGCTTCACGCTCTCCGTCTTCGACATGCGCAGGGTTTCTGAGCTCTACGCCAGGCCGGAATTCAAGGGCCGGCTCCGTGTGGAGGCGGGCTCCGTGCCAAGAATATCGCTCAAACTCCCGCCGAAGTCCAGGGTCCTGGACGAGGCCTCGCGCTTTGCCGCGGCCTGGGCTGAGACGGATAAATATTCAAAAGAGGACTAAGGAGGAAAATATGAAAAGGCTGATATCTGCCGCGCTGTGCCTGGCGCTGGCTTTGGGACTGATGGCGGGCTGCGGCTCGCTGGAGGATGTGGACCTGGGCGTGAGCGCGGCCCCCGAGAACACGGGCGCCGGAGACGCCTCGTCCCTGCAGCTCGACTGGGACGCCGCAAGGGCAAAACACGAACTGGACGCCACGGTGCTCGCCGTGGACGGCGAGAACGCCGACTGGGGCGAGTTCTTCTATTGGCTCTATTACTGCTACACCAACTACGTGAACGACATGGGCGCGGTGACCGACTTCAGCACTCCATATATCTATAACAGTGAAATGACCATAGGCGAAATGCTCATAGACGCTGCCAAGAGCTACTGCGTCCAGTACCACGCGCTCGATGTGAACGCCCGGAAGGAGGGCGTGGAGCTTACAAAGGAAGACGAGGAGGCCCTGCAGGCCCTGCTCGAGAGCGACATAAAGGAGATCGCGGGTGAGGACGGCACAGAGGAGGAGCTCTTCGCTGCTCTGGAGGAGACCTATGTGAGCCGAGAGCTCTATGAGCTCATGAACCGCACGGCGGCGCTCTATTCCCGTGCCTACAACACGCTTTACGGCGGAACGGGAGAAAAGCTGACCGAGCAGGAGGTAAAGGACTTTGCCGATGAATACAGCTTCATGACGGCAAAGCACATCCTCATCCAGACGACGGATGCCGAGGGCGAGCCCATAGACGAGGCGGCCAAGGCGGAAAAGCTGGCCGAAGCCGAGGAGATATACGCCCAGCTGGAGGGCAAGAGCGGCCAGGAGCTGGAGAGCGCCTTCGACGCGCTCATGCAGGAAAAGAGCGAGGATACAGGGCTCGCCGCCTTCCCGGACGGCTATTGCTTCACAGCGGACGATATGGTAACAGAGTTTTCCGAGGCGGTCGCAGCTCTGGAGCCCGGTCAGCTTTCCGGTATAGTGGAGAGCAGCTTCGGCTATCACATAATCCTGCGCATGCCGCTCACAGCGGAGGACAGGGTCTTGCAGTTCGACTCAACCGGAACTCCGTATACGATAAGAGCCGTGGCCGCGGCGAACCTCTATGAGGCGCGCCTGAACGGCTGGATCGAAAACGCCGAGACGGTCTGGGCAGCGGAGTTTGAGGATCTGGACCTCAATGAGCTTTTTGACCTGAACTGAGCTGAAAGAGTAAAAAGCAAACAAAAACGCCGTCGGAAAATCCGGCGGCGTTTTTGTGGATATGGGAGTTTGGAAGAGGAAAATCAATTATATATGGGCGCGCCTACATAAGGCGCTGTATCTTTCGTTTAAAAAGTAACATATGTATTGATATTAGTAAAGAGCGATATTATAATATCAGATATGAAAGTTATTAATATCAGGGGAGACAAAATATGGACACGGTAAAACTGGCGGCGCTGCTTACCGCGGCGGAGCTTGGAAGCATATCGAAGGCTGCGGAAGCCCTGGGATATACGCAGTCCGGCGTCACGCACATCATCAATTCGCTGGAGGAGGAGGCGGGTTTTCCGCTGCTTGTACGCGGAAACCGCGGAGTTCGTTTCACGGCGGAGGGGGAGCGCCTGGCTCCTTTCATTCGGGAGGTAGTCCAGGCGGCGGCAACTCTTGCGCAGGAGGCCGCGCTGACCAGGGGACTCGAGAGAGGGACGGTCCGGGTAGGGACATATTCGAGCATTTCCCTGCGCTGGATGCCGAGAATATTGGAAGCCTTCCAGGAGCGCTATCCCGGTATCGCCGTCGAGCTCCTGGAGGGCAACGGACCGGAGATGGAGGAGTGGCTCAGTACGGGGCGTATAGATATCGCCTTCACGAGTTTGCAGCCGCATTTCAACTTTGAGACTATAAGGATACAGGACGACCCGATGATGGCCGTCCTGCCGCGGACACACCCGATGGCGAATGCGGAGGTTTTTCCCGTAGGCCGATTCAAGGGAGAACCCTTCCTGGTGTACATGACCTCCTCAAACCAGCCGGACGAGGACCTGGCCCGGGCGATGCGCATCGCGGGAATACCGAAAAAGGCTAAGCTGTCCTCGAACTTCGACGTGACGATACTCTCCATGGTGGAGCACAATCTGGGAGTTACTATCATGCCGAAGCTCATCTTGGAGGGCAGCACGGCGGACGTCGCCGCGATACCCCTGGATCCGCCGCTCAAGCGGACCCTGGGTATGGCGATGCGCTCCGGCAAAGCGGCGTCCCCGGCGATGCGGCGCATGATAGACTGCGCCAAGGGCGTTCTGGGGATTTAGATTTTTCCGCGGATCCTGCCGATGATCAGGGCGGGCAGCGCCAGCCCGAATAGCATGATGAGGTTCAGGCCAGGCGCAATGAGCTCTGAGACCAGCTTGAGGCTTGCAGAGTCCGGGGCGATGAACACGGCGACTGCGGCGGCGGAAACCGCACAGAGCCACAGCGCCCAGCGACCCCGGCGGAGTTCGAGCGGGCCGCGGCGCTCGTCCAGGCCGTCCTGACCGGCTCCCAGAGCCGAGCGAAGGCAGCTCGCACCGGCGGCAATGGAAAATGTGAAGAGCACAAAGTCTGAAAATACCCAGAGCGCCGTCACCAAAGCCTCTATCCTCTCCGTAATTCCGAACACGCTGGTGTTACGAACCAGCGCGAAGAAAGGATAGGTAAGGCGCCCGGTCAATTCAGGGCCGAAACGCCCCAGCGTCACCGCAACGACGAGAAACATCAGCAGTCCCGCCGACAGCCCGAAGCGGCCGCGCCTGAACTTGCCGGGTCCCCGGTCCAGAAAACCCATATTGACTATCAGAAAAGCGCCTGCGCCCAGGGCCGGCAGAGCGCCTTCCAGGACCGGCACAGCATCGGAGAGATATATCGGAACGAGACTCTTTGCATCTATCTCCAGCGTGCCAAGCAGCAGGATAGGCACGAGCGCAAGGATCAGCAGCCAGCGGAAGAGCTCAGAGGCACGCGCAAGCGAGCGCAGGGGAGAAAGCGCGGCTATGAGCCCCATGACAAAACCCGAGGCGATAAAAGGCCAGGGCGGCGCGCCCGGATAGATCGTGTATATGAACCTGGAAGCGGAGCTGCGAAGAGAGAATCCAGCATAAAAAACCATCCACAGCGCATAAATAATTAGCACCGCCGCCCCGGCGTAGGGACCAAGGCCGCGTAGAATGAGGCCGGCAAGGTTTTCGTCGGAGGTGGCGTTGGTCGTCAGTTTACCCACGAGCCAGGCGGTGATAGCAAGAAACGGCAGGGCGACCAGTGAACAGAGCCAGGCCGCGCGCCCGGATAGCTCTGCGCAGAGTCCCGGCAGCAGCCGGGTGGCAGGGGGAAGAAGCGCGACGAAGGCGATGGCGGAGGCCTGTCTCGCGGTCAGGCCGGCGGATTTGTTGTCGTTCATCTCAGTTCACCCCACCATACCAGTCCGGAGGCCCGGCGAATTCACGGATATTGAGTATCTCGGCAGAGGTGCGGACCTCCAGCTCAAGTTCAGGCAGCAGCTCCTTCCAAGGTTCCGGCAGGCTGCGCCAAAGCTCGGTCTGCTCACGCTCGAGTCTCTGGCCGATGCCGAGAAAGTCCAGGCCCAGGGAGATGCTTTTATTTAATATATTGTATACCCAGGTCCCGGCACGCTGTGCCAGCTCGGATTCGAGCTCTTCGCGCGCCGAGTCTGAACTCAGGTCCAGTTGGGTCGTGGTTTCCATGACAAGGGCTTCGACACTGACCTCGGCCACAAGTCCTGCAAGGCGGCCGTCTGGATCGAGAATGGGACGCAGACCTACCTTGCCGCCTGCCAGCTCGGCAGTGGCGCCGCAATCCAGGGTAAGGGCGGCTCTGCCGGGCTCCCCGCAATAAAGACCGATACCCAGGGCGTCCTCGCCGTCCACATAGGACATGAGCCTGCCTCCGCCGCCGAGGATGGCGTAGCCGTCAAGCTCTGCGGTGAGCCCGCCCTCTTTTGAAGCGTCCTCTCCTTCGCGCACCGCGCCCACCAGTGCGGCGCCGTTTTCCACGAGAGAACGCGCCGCTTCAGCGCAAGTATATATCCGGGCAGGGCCGCTCTTTTCTGCAAAGCTGATGAGGGCCTGCATGATCTGAGTGATGTCGCCCTCTTCTCCGCCGGCTTCCGTCACGAGTTCCGCGGCCTCTCCGGAGCGCACGATGAAAAGCGGTGTGTCCAGCCGTAGAGAGTCCGAGCGCGCAACAAGTTCGAGCCAGCGTGCCGTTTCCGCGGCAGCCTCCTCGCCAAGAAGGATGCAGCCCGTACCGGAGAAGAAGAGCTCGTCGCTGCGGGAGAGGTACTGCAGCTGCTGCATGGCCTCGGTCACGGACTGGGCCTCGGCTGAGGCCCGCACCGGTTCTCTGCCGGAGGCGTCGCGCCCGGCGGAGATCGAGAGGACCACGCCCCCGTCTTGGGCGGCGTCGAATCCGACTGTCTCTATGACCTGGAGCCGCTCGAGCTCCCTATAGTTATTGTATACGGAGAGAGTACAGCCGGAGAGCGGCAAAAATGCGCAGAGCATGAGCACAACTGCAATGGACCGCCTCATTTCTGCCTCCTTTTGTTTCGGCCCGCCAAGTGCGGAGAGCGGAACTTGTCGGAAGAATTCGGACGTTTTATGAGTCCGGTGAGCGCTCCGGGACCTTCGCGGTCAGTGAAGGGCGCAGTATACGGCGCACCGAAGCTCTCCAGAGTGGAGAGGTGGAGTATGAGGAGGGCGAGAGCCGCCATAAGACCGTATAGCCCCATAAGCACAGCCGCGAGCACAAAAATCAGGCGGCACAGCCTGAGTGCAGCGCCCAAGTCCCTGCTGGGCATGACGTAGCCGCATATGCCCGCGAGCGCCACGACTATGACGGCGATGGGCGAGACGACCTTGGCTTCCACGGCGGACTGGCCCACGATGAGCGCGCCGATTATGGATGCGGTCTGGCCGACAGGGTCCGGCAGGCGCAGACCGGCCTCCTGCAGCAGTTCAAATGAGAGCAGCATGGCGATGACCTCTGCCGCAACTCCAAAGGGAACGAATTGCTTTGCAGCCGTCATAGAGAGCAGCAGCTTGACGGGCAGCATTTCCTGGTGGTACATGGAGATCGCCACGAAAGCGGCAGGCAGGCAGAGCGAAAGGAAAAGCGCCGCCCAACGCAGGAGGGTCAGCATTGAGGCCACGAGGAAGTGGTCGGCAGAGTCCTCGGGTACGCGCATGAAGGCGGCAAGACCGCCGGGCAGGACAAAGCCGAGCGGCAGCCCGTCCACCAGGATGCCAACGCGCCCGTCGAGCAGGTGCATGGCAAAGGTGTCCGGCCGCTCGGTGTGCAGCAGCTGAGGAAAGGGCGAGCGGGGCGAGTCTACGATGTACTCCTCCAGGTCTCCGGCGGAGAGGAGACCGTCGATGTCGATACCGTCTATGCGGCGAAGGACCTCTTCGGGCAGGCCGTCTTTGGCTATGCCCTCGAGGTACATGATGGCAACGCTGGTGCCTGAGCGCCTGCCCACAACAGTCTGCGTGAGATGCAGTTCGGGAGTGCGGAGTTTCCGGCGGACGAGAGAGGTGTTGACGCGCAGAGTTTCCACAAAGGCGTCCTTACCGCCCTTTATACTTTTTTCGACGGAGGGAGAGGAGATGGAACGCGTGGCTTTGGAGCGGACCTCAAACGACAGTGCGAGAGCAGCTGCATCTGAGATGAGGCAGCAAAAGCCGGCGAGCAGGTCCGTGACGACGTCACATGGCTCTGTGCGGCGGCGGACAGTGCTGGAATAGACTCCTCCGCGCTCCAGCAGCTCCAGAAGGAGCTTTTCCGTTGGGGCGTCTGTCCTGCAGCTTTCCGTAAGAGGGCGCAGGATGTCCTCTGAGATGGCGGTCCCGTCAGCCAAACCGTCCACCCAGCAGACATAGATCCCCGCGCCGTCGTCGAGGCCGGGCAGAATACCGCGGCACTCGAAATCCTCGCATCCGGAGAAAGTTTCAGATATAGCGGCCATGGAGAGGCCGGGTTTTTTTGAAGCAAAGTCAAACATGTGGGTAGTATACCCCATCTCGACCACATTATTTTGTATACGGAAAAAACCTCGAAATTTTTGAAAAAAGTTGTTGACAAGTCGCGCAGGAGGTGGTATATTAATCAAGCGCTCGGGAAACGGCACTGTGAAAGATGCCCAAAACGAGAGCTCGTGTACCTTGTAAATTAAACAATGTAAGCAAAAGCTTATGCAAATAAGCACCAGAGAAGGGACTTCTGGACGCGGTCTGAGAGGACCGCGGACAATTCTTTTGAATTAGCTGAGGAATCAGCTCAATAAGGTTTTAGCTGTAGTAGGTACAGTTAAGATACAAATTATTGAGAGTTTGATCCTGGCTCAGGACGAACGCTGGCGGCGTGCCTAACACATGCAAGTCGAACGAAGCTCCGACGCTTGAGTTTTCGGACAAGAGTGAAGGATGACTTAGTGGCGAACGGGTGAGTAATGCGTGAGCAACCTGCCTTTCAGAGGGGGACAACAGCTGGAAACGGCTGCTAATACCGCATAACACATCGGGGTGGCATCACTCTGATGTCAAAGGAGCAATCCGCTGAGAGATGGGCTCACGTCTGATTAGCTAGATGGTGGGGTAACGGCCCACCATGGCGACGATCAGTAGCCGGTCTGAGAGGATGAACGGCCACATTGGGACTGAGATACGGCCCAGACTCCTACGGGAGGCAGCAGTGGGGAATATTGGGCAATGGGCGAAAGCCTGACCCAGCAACGCCGCGTGAAGGAAGAAGGCTTTCGGGTTGTAAACTTCTTTTATCAGGGACGAAGGATGTGACGGTACCTGATGAATAAGCCACGGCTAACTACGTGCCAGCAGCCGCGGTAATACGTAGGTGGCAAGCGTTGTCCGGATTTACTGGGTGTAAAGGGCGCGTAGGCGGAGAGACAAGTCAGATGTGAAATCTATGGGCTTAACCCATAAACTGCATTTGAAACTATCTCCCTTGAGTGATGGAGAGGCAAGCGGAATTCCTAGTGTAGCGGTGAAATGCGTAGATATTAGGAGGAACACCAGTGGCGAAGGCGGCTTGCTGGACATTAACTGACGCTGAGGCGCGAAAGCGTGGGGAGCAAACAGGATTAGATACCCTGGTAGTCCACGCCGTAAACGATGAATACTAGGTGTGGGGGGACTGACCCCCTCCGTGCCGGAGTTAACACAATAAGTATTCCACCTGGGGAGTACGGCCGCAAGGTTGAAACTCAAAGGAATTGACGGGGGCCCGCACAAGCAGTGGATTATGTGGTTTAATTCGAAGCAACGCGAAGAACCTTACCAGGGCTTGACATCCAACTAACGAGGTAGAGATACGTTAGGTGCCCTTCGGGGAAAGTTGAGACAGGTGGTGCATGGTTGTCGTCAGCTCGTGTCGTGAGATGTTGGGTTAAGTCCCGCAACGAGCGCAACC
>OJJT01000033.1_pt1 | contig 123241 bp, 114 predicted proteins | sample 1596281 | NCBI WGS metagenome assembly OJJT01 (sample SAMEA4350145, study PRJEB24818) | metagenome | biome: human; feature: gut; material: faeces | place: Denmark | collected 2013-09
GGTTCATTGCTTAATACCGCACGTTCCCATAGGCTACTGTTGACGGAACAACAGGTTCAATCATTCTATTTCCACCCCGTGGAATGAAAGTTGAACAATCATATACAAGACTTACATGTCACAGCCATGCCTCTTCGATGACCAGTACCTTGCGGTTCTTCTTGATGCGCATCTTCTGGATGAAGACATCCATGATGATAAGGGTGACAAGAGGAAACAGAAGCGGGTCGTCCTTGATGGAGTCAATCTCGAAGACAATGAAGGTCTCGTCAAACAGCTTCGTGTCCAGGTTCTCATTGAGGGTCAGTTCATGGCTGCCTCCCTTGTAGAAGTCTTTCAGCAGATAGTTGTAGGCTGCCAGGTCGATGCCGGCAAGGTTGTTCTCCTTGATGATGGTCGGGATGCGGACAGTGCTGTACTCATAGAAAGTGTTGAACGAGAGGTTGTCGATGCGCTTCTTCACAAAGTATTCATCGAAATACTCTGTGATGACTTGCTCTACCAAGCGATCTTCCGTCTTGGTGACTTCTCCCTGGGTTCCCTTCCAGATAAGCATGATGAGATTCTTCAGGAAGCCAATCTTCTCGATATTCAGTTCCTCACGCTTGATGGCAAAGGGGTTCATCGTGATAGGATGCTCGTCAGTATAGCTGATATACTTGCCTCCGACATACTCGCAGAGTCCCTCATAAGAGTTACCTGTATCTACCATGACCACATCGGTGTTCTGTTCCCACATCTGGCGCACTACGCTGTTCATGTGGAACGACTTGCCGCTGCCACTTGGACCCAGACAAAAGAAGTTTGAGTTGTCCGTGATCTTGTTCTTGCCTTCCTTGCCGCTGATGTCAATGGCAACAGGAACACCTTGTCGGTCTGTATAGTAGATTTTCAAAGGGGTCTCCTCGCTATGCTGTATGTGTTCCTTATACATGAGACAGGCGGCAGCGTCACTCAATGTGAGGAATCGGTCGTAGTCGGGATTCATGCCGTAGCAGTTACCGGGGAAGGAGTTGACGAACAGCTCCAACTGGTTGTAGGCACGCTTGCTGATATGGATGCCCAAACGACCGAAGGCGTTTTCCAGATGGTTGGTGCATTTCTGGATGTCGGCATCAATGGGAACACCCACAACAAGGTTGAAGTGGGCATAGACCAGCTGCTTGTTCTCCCTGGCAATGACTTCCTGCACTTTCTTGATGTCCTCCACAGCAATGAGGTTGCTGGGGTTGGGCATACTGGCATGACGGTTCTTCTTCTTGTCGAGAAGGGAGAGCTCTCGCTTCTGGTTCGGTATGAAGAACATCTGGTTATACACCACGACATCGGCTGACGGGATGCTGTCAACCAAGGACACCATGTCAACAGGCATGGCGACATTGTTCACCTCGATATTGGTGAATGGACGGACGATAGAAGGTGTGTTGATGCAATCGACATCGACAAGGCTATAGACCTTGCAACGCTTGTCGCCCATGCAGATGGACTCTTCATCTACCTTGAAGTTGGTCATGGAGATTATCTTGTCCTTGAAGTTCATCGCGAAATAACGGTCAACATAGTCACGGGCTGTGGTGCCATCAAGATAGGTCGCCGATACTCCCGAATCCTTCAGCTGGTCTTTCACTTTGCGTATCTTCACGACAAAGTCACGCCATTTCTTGCTGTCAAAAGAGAAGATGCGACTCTTCTTGTTCTCCTGAGTAATGATAAGGTAGGTCTGACTGTCGGTATAGGGACGGCCTGTGAAATACCTGAAATAAGACTCTGACAGAAACTCATGATTATCGTTACTCTCATCATGGAAATGCTTGCGGACAAACACATCCTGTTTATGGATGGCATAGCCTTCTCCAAGGGTCTGGGCAAGGGAGGTCATCAGATGGTTGAACTCATAATAGCTGTCGATGTTGGCAGAATACTTTTGGACGGGGTTTTCCATCTTCAGGATGGCAGAATACTCCCCGGTCTTGGTATAGAGCACACCGATGCCATCCACGTCCTCGATAGAGAAGTAGATGTCCTGGAATATCTTCTTCCGCTTGCCGCCTGTACCAAAGGCTGATACGGAAATTGCCATACCAATAAGGATAGCCACGAATGTTATGATAACGTATAGAATCATTCTTGTTCTGGGTTTACATTAACTTGATATGAAGATAGGCCCATCCCGACGAAAGGGTGAGCCTATCGGTTACACTATTCAGATTTCAACACACTTGCTCATTTGTTTACGTTTGAATTGAGTTTTATCACATTCTATGCGAACAAGCATAGATGAACACACCATGATCCTCCTTCTTGGTATGCAACCCCTTCTTCTGCTTGAAGAAGATAAGGGCTGCACCAGTACAGAGAGAAACGGCAAGGACGAGGAGACCCGCTACAAAGCCAAGGATGCAGTAGGTGATGATGAAGCCCAGAATGGCTCCGCCAACAGCACAGGCTGCCCAGGTGATGTAGCGACCTTGAAACCCCATAAATTCGAGGGGCTTTTGCAGTCCCTTGAACATGGGATAACAGACGTACTGAGTATCGTTGTTTATTGCTGACATGATGTATCTCTATTGCTTGAACGATAGGTTAGATACCGAAGAACAGAGGCAGAGCCTGGGCTGCTGCGACAAGGAAGATACATGCGCCAACGACCATCATTATCTTCTTCTTGACATCCTGCTCCTCGTTGTTCATGGCGATGTAAACCGAGATCGCACCGACCACAGCAACAACGCCAGCGATGGCATAACAGAGCTTCACGACGAAAGGCACGTACTTCGCAATCTCCTCCGTGACGGTTGCCAGAGCATCAGTACCGGCTGTGTAATCACCAGCGGCGTTCTGGGCATAGGTGGCGATGGTGCCACAGAGGAGCATCATGGCAAGCGTCTTCATTCGCTTGGCTCCAAACAGATTTTTCGCAATTGTTTTGATTTTCTTCATTTGCTTTCTTTTGATTTACTTAATTTGTTACTACACACAATTATCTCTCCTGCAGGTTGAGATGTCTTTGTTATCCTTAATCTTTTTACCTATACTATGTTATATCCGAAGAAGGCAGGGAACAGGATGGTGGCACCTATCATGAAAAGGCATGCGCCGATAAGCATCATGATGGACTTGGTTACATCTCCTTCGCCTGTATTCATCTTGATATATATCTGTAGTGCGCCAATGATGGCAACTATGGCTGATATGGCATAAAGGAGATAAACCACGTAGAGCATCATGGTCACTGTGAAATCATGGGCATTGCTAAGAGCATCAGCTCCCCAGCTGTAATCAACACCACCGCATTTGGCAGAAGCTGACATGGGCAAGAGGAGCATGATGCCTGCAATGGCAAACAATTGATTGTATTTACATCTTATCCCTGGCATTCTTCTTCTCTATTTTTCGTTTGTTATGCTTCTCGTTGAGATTCTGCATAAACTCATCAGCAAAGAAACTGCACTGAGCCTTGGGGTCGATATGCTCCAAGTGCGCATCATTCTCTTCATTGAGTTCCTGGCTTGTTACGGGCTGCTCCGTCTGGGACGGTTGTGGAGTTTCCTCAGCTACAGGAGGATTGACTACTACTGATTTGCCTGTTGGGTTCAAAACCCTAAGTCCATCCTCCGTAACCTGTTCTGTATAGGTGGGGACGCTTAAATCAGGGTCATCACTGTGCTCTTCCACCGCAACAGGCTGCTCCTCGTTAGCCATGTCACTGACATCATAGGTCTCTTCTTCTGTACTTTTTTCACCTTTCTTTCCGTGGAGGTCTAAAGTGATCTGCACTGCGAAGTACACCACATAAGCAAAGGTTAGGACGAGTGCAAATATTACAAATCCTGACATTGTTCAATTTGATTTTTATGTTATCCAATATAATTATTATCATACTCGGAAGATAGACGCTTGTCCTGTGTTATCCCGAAAATCAGTGCAAAGGAACATATAATTCAACGAACAAAGAAAAATTTCAAGGTTAAGCGTATCATACTTAACACACATTACAAAAGAAGTATGATTTTCTTTGTATAATCATACTATAGAGGTCAAGTTGCTGTACATAACAACGAAATAAGGCTCCAGCGAAAAGCAATAGCCATTTGAGGAGCCTCAGTAAAGGAAAAAAGATTTGCTGCTGTATAAGCAAAAAAAAATCCTTGCCTATTGCAGACAAGGATTCAATGCTTTATTATATATGTAGTAAAGAAGCGGGGGCGATTGTTCAGTTATCGTCCCAAGACATCTTCCTTCCAATATTCTTGTAGATTCTCTTTAATGCAGTTCATTACATCAGAGAAGTCAATATGTTCCTTCCAACGAATCTTTTTCAAGAATGCTTTCCACCAGGCATTACGTGTATCGTCTTGGGCAAACGTGTTCGTGAACAGGGCGAGGTTATCTTTGTATGATGTATTTCTGTTCTTGAAGGTGCTGACTATGGCTTCTTCTAGAAGAGCTTTGTCTATTTCATGATAGGTGAAGAGCTGGTACACATCAAAGAAATCCTTCATACGGCTGTTACTCTCGTCGCGGTCAACCATGGTGTGAAACTTCTCAGCAATCAGCGTTTCCAGCGAATAGGCATAGATTTCTACAGCTGGAACATCGGGAAGCAATAATGGGTAATCCAATGAGACAGGATAAGGCGTAACCACATCACCGAAGCCAATGTCAACAGATACCTGCTGCACTATAGTGTCCAAGTGGGCCACAACCTTCACACAAGTGCCTGGGTATTTCTTCTCAATGGCTATCGGTTCCAGTTCAAGAGAACCAGCATCAAAACGGACACCATCATCCTCACATTCCACACTGCATACCTTTTGGAACACTTCTTTAAGACTGTCCCTATCATTGCTGATGCGCTCACCGAGCAGGTCAATGTCGATGGTGGGTCGAGCCTTAAAACCATCCAATGCAAACAGCAGGGAACTTCCTTTCAACAAGAAGTGACTTTTATAAGGGCTTGCTGAAATGCGGAACAACAAGCGTTCGTGCAAGTATCTCACAAGCACCTTCATGTAATCCTGCTTCTCCTCTTTTGCCAGGTTTAGCAGACGTGTCTTAATTGACTTTCCAATATTCTTTGTCATAGTCTGGTCTCCAGATATTTAGTCAAGATGTTCTTTACTCTTAGTCTCCCTGCGTATTCATGGAGAAGTGTGATGTTGCGATTCTCATTTTTGAGATAATTGTCAATTACCTCACCGCACACGTCAAGACCTATCTTGTTGCGGTACTTTACGGCATCGCATACAGATCGCTCCATGTCTGTGATAAGAACCTTGTATCCCGAAATCTCCTTTTCCACAACGCCAAACTCAAAGTTCTCCTTCTTCCAATAATATAGGTCTATGGGAGGGTATTCGGGCAGACGTACCTTTCGCTTGGCATCGATGGCGATACATGTAGCTGCTGGCACATGCGTAGAAAGTCCATAGTGGGCAAATGCACTATAAAGGCAAAGCACCCCGTTAGGTACTATGCGCTGTACATCAATCATATTGTTTGCCAGCGCAGAAGTCTCGGCATAAACACCTTGACGGATTCGCATTAGCGTTCCGTCCACTGTGGCACGGCGCAGGTGTTCGTAATCACCACGGCTTTTCACTTCACCTGTGGTCATGAACCCGCCTTGCTTTTGCAGTGTTTCTATGATGTCTTTTCTATTCATCTCATTCACTGTTTTGGGTGCAAAGTTACAATCATTTATCGAAAATCACGAATGTTATTCGTAAAAAGTTACGGAGATTATAAAAATTCCCCGTAGTTTACTACATTTTACGATGTGTTCGTATTTATCAGAGTCTCATTTCGATTAAAAGAGAAAATATGGCAGCAGGTTTAAGTTTACATTCATCCATGTATATATACATGACCTTTTCAAACTTGGAAAAATAAACTTGCCTGTTCTCAATTCAAGTTTACCTACCTTATTATATATATAAGCCCATCTAAACTTAAACCTAAACTGCATGGGCTGGCAAGCCTTTTCTTTTTACCGAAAGAGAACTGCCCTCTGGAGTATATGATTTGGTGCTTGTTTTACAATAAAACTGCTTATTTTGCATGAAAAACGCGAATAACTTGCAGGAAGTTTGGTGTTCTGTAGATTATTCGTTAATTTTGCAAGCAAAATTTGCAGAACGTGCTAAAATGCACGTGAAGCGATAAGTATTAACCCTAAAAAATAGAAAGGACAATAGCAAAGAATAGAAATTAATCGATTGGCACATGGGAGCAGAATGTGCAGTACATGCTCTAAATGTTTCCCAAATGTTTCCCAATCCCGATATATGTTGCTGATAATCAATGCTCGTTAGCAGCGGCGCAGGCTGCCATTGAAGGCTAAGAAATGAAATGGGCGCCGTAAGGCGAACTGGATAGGGTGAATTAGGCCGTAAATCTTATTTTTATAAGGTTGCGGCCTAATTTATTTGTAAGAATATGAATTTCCGATTTTAATAATTGTATTTTCTTTTCTGCATTTTGTATTTTCTTTCCTATCTTTGCATGCACATACACTTCCTCATAAACAAATAAATTACTATGAAGCTGACATATACTGCTGTTTTTGCAGATTTAGTAAATGATTTCTATCAGAAAAATGAAATATTGGTAATCTGTCTTGCAGTAATAGTCCTCTTGCTGTTGTTTATCATGATTTTTATTTCTATCAGTAAGTCAAAGCATGTCCAGGCCTTGAAGCGAATGAACGAAGTTGCAGAAGAGAGCCGTCAGTTGCAAAATGCCTTTATTGCAAATATGACCCATGAGATACGTACTCCTTTGAATGTGATTGTTGGATTTACCACGATTCTTGCCGAAACCGATAATTTGGACAAGGAGCAGCGTGTGGCATTTCTGAAAGAGATCAATGAAAACAAGGATGTTCTGCTGCAACTGGTGAATGATTTGCTGGACTACTCCAAGATTGAAGCCAACACAATGGAGTATAACGATGGTGAGGTGGATGTGAACGCATTGATTCTGGAGACGTGCATAGCCGAGAATGCTCATTCCCGTCTGCCGGGCATACAGGCGGAGTTTGTAGAAAAACTTCCCCAATGCCGTTTGAGGATTGACCGGGTGCGCTTCGGGCAGGTAGTCGGTAATCTGATACGGAATGCGTTGAAGTTTACCGAGCAAGGTTGTGTGAAGGTCGGCTGCCGAAGGTTGAGCAATCAGAACTTCTATTTCTACGTGGCCGATACCGGGTGTGGCATTGAAGAGGAGAGCAGGCGTGCAATCTTTGAGCGTTTTGTCAAGATGAACTATAATATTCGCGGAACAGGTTTGGGGCTTTCTATTTGTAAATCTATAATAGAACATTACGGTGGCGGCATTGGCGTAGAGTCTAAGAAAGGGGAAGGATCCACGTTTTATTTTACGCTGCCCGCCAAACTTGAGTATATGGAATACGGTAAGTTTTAATCAGCCGTTGCTGTCCCTTCATAGGCATATAAAAAGCGCATCTGCGTTGCCTTTTACGGCTTACAGATGCGCTTTTACAGGATTTTATAAGGGGTTTATTTCATTCGTTTGCCCACAGCATCCCAGTCTACGATGCTCCAAAGAGCGTTGACGTGGTCGGCGCGTTTGTTCTGATAATCCAGATAGTATGCATGTTCCCAGACATCGAAGCCCAGCAGCGGAGTCAGTCCTGAACGTACGGGGTTGCTTCCGTTCGCTTCTTTGGTGATATGCAGTTTTCCGTTTTTATCCACCGACAGCCATGCCCAGCCGGAGCCGAACAGGCCGACTGCCGCTGCATTGAATTCTTTCTTGAAGTTCTCAAAGCTGCCGAAGTCACGTTTGATGGCTTCCGCCAGTTTCCCGGTGGGTTCGCTTTGCGAAGGTTTGGGAGAGAATTGCAGGAAATACAATGTATGGTTCAGCACTTGCCCGGCATTATTAAATATGGCACCGTCGGGTGCGGTAGCTACGATGGTAACTAAATCCTTTTTCTCATACTCTGTACCCGGAACAAGATTGTTCAGGTTGTTTACGTATGTTTGTAGATGCTTACCGTAATGGTAATCTATTGTTTGCTGACTGATTACAGGTTCCAGCGCGTTGTTAGCGTAAGGAAGTTTTGGCATTTCATGTGACATAATCATTATCATTAAAGACATTAATAACGTATTCATAAGTTCAATTATTTAGTTTTGAAACTTTATTATACTAACGTGATAACCTATGGAATTGTTCGCTGGTGTCCGAACCTTTTTCTATCTTTGCACAGAACTTTACCCGATAGATTATTTGGAATATGTCCGATTATATACAAGAACTGAATGAAGGACAGCGTGCTGCGGTGCTCTACAACGACGGTCCTTCGCTGGTGATAGCCGGTGCGGGTTCGGGAAAAACTCGTGTGCTGACCTACAAAATAGCTTATCTGCTGGAAAACGATTACCAGCCCTGGAACATTCTTGCACTCACATTTACCAATAAGGCAGCTCGTGAAATGAAGGAGCGTATTGCCCGGCAGGTGGGTGTGGAGCGTGCCCGCCACCTTTGGATGGGGACATTCCATTCCATATTCTTACGTATTCTGCATGCGGAAGCCGCACAGATAGGATTTACCTCAAGATTCACCATTTATGATACGGCAGACAGCAAAAGCCTGTTGCGCTCTATCATCAAGGAGATGGGGTTGGATGAAAAGGTGTACAAACCGGGGACGGTGCAGGCCCGCATTTCCAATGCCAAGAATCACCTTGTGTCTCCTGCGGGCTATGCCAACAATAAAGAGGCTTACGAAGGCGACTGTGCTGCCAAGATGCCTGCCATACGCGATATTTACCGCCGTTACTGGGAGCGTTGCCGGCAGGCGGATGCAATGGATTTCGATGATTTGCTGTTCTACACTTTCCTGCTTTTCCGCGATCATCCGGATGTGCTTGCCCGTTATCAGTCGCAGTTCCGTTACATCCTGGTGGACGAGTATCAGGACACGAACTTCGCCCAGCACAGTATCGTGCTCCAACTGGCCAAGGAGCACCGGCACGTCTGTGTGGTGGGCGATGATGCACAGAGCATTTACTCTTTCCGGGGAGCGGATATTGACAACATACTGTATTTCACAAAAGTATATCCGGGCACGAAGGTCTTTAAACTGGAACAGAACTACCGCTCCACCCAAACAATCGTTTCTGCAGCCAACAGTCTGATAGAAAAGAACCAAAGGCAAATCCGCAAGGAAGTCTTTTCGGAAAAAGAAAAAGGAGAAGCTATCGGAGTGTATCAGGCGTACAGTGATGTGGAGGAAGGCGATATCGTGATCAATAAGATAGCCGAATTGCGCAGGCAGGGAAACTATGCCTATTCGGACTTTGCCATATTATACCGCACGAATGCGCAGAGCCGCGTTTTCGAGGAAGCCATGCGCAAACGCAGTATGCCGTACCGCATCTATGGAGGTTTGTCCTTCTACCAGCGTAAGGAGATAAAAGACACAATCGCCTATTTCCGCCTCACTGTCAATCCGAATGATGAAGAAGCCTTTAAGCGTATCATCAACTATCCCGCACGTGGAATAGGCGACACTACTGTAAGCAAAATCACCGCTGCCGCTACCGACCACAATGTAAGTCTGTGGACTGTGCTTTGCGAGCCGCTGACCTACGGAGTGAATATAAACAAGGGGACAGTGACCAAACTGCAAAGTTTCCGTGATCTGATGACCGGCTTTATTGAGAGCATTTCCGAGAAAAACGCCTATGAACTTGGTACGGAGATCATTCGCCAGTCGGGTATCATCGGTGACGTCTGTCAGGACAACTCTCCCGAAAACCTCAGCCGCAAGGAGAACATCGAAGAGCTTGCAAACGGCATGAGCGACTTTTGCGCACAGCGGCAGGAGGAAGGCAACAACAACATCACACTGGGCGATTTCCTTTCGGAAGTTTCTTTGCTGACAGATCAGGATTCGGACAAAGACGGGGACGATGAAAAGATAACCCTGATGACCGTACATTCTGCCAAAGGACTGGAGTTCAGGAATGTTTTTGTGGTGGGCATGGAAGAGAACCTGTTTCCCAGCGGTATGGTGGGCGACTCTCCCAGGGCGTTGGAAGAAGAACGGCGTTTGTTCTACGTGGCCATCACTCGTGCGGAAGACCACTGCTTCCTTACCTATGCCAAGAGCCGCTACCGCTATGGCAAAATGGAATTTGGAAGTCCCAGCCGCTTTTTGAAGGATATTGATGTGCGTTTCCTCAAATTGCCGCAGGATGCCGGGTTGGGGCGCAGGGTGGACGAGAGTGCCGCATCTTTCCGTTCTCGCACCCGGCAGGAAGTCATTGCTTCGACCGTCCCCCGTAACCTAAAACGTGTGACCCCTTCCATGGGAACGGCATCTTCTTCGCCGGCAGGCACAGTCGGCAACATCGTGCAACAGGGGCAACTGATAGAACACGAACGTTTTGGTCTGGGCGAAGTGATGAAGGTGGAAGGCGAGGGCGATAATGCAAAAGCCACCATCCGTTTCAAAAATGCGGGAGACAAGCAACTTCTTTTGCGTTTCGCACGTTTTAAAGTGATAGGGTGAAAGAACTGTCTGCCATTAGGAGCGTAGCGAAGAATGGCAGATACTCTTGATATAAATTTCAATATTTGCTTACATAAAATAGCTCATTAATAAAACTTGGTTCCGTTTTACTAAAATTCGACTGACGATTTACTAAAACTCCGGAAGAATTTTAGTAAAATTCCACCGGAATTTATTAATGATCCGAAAAGCCTTTGTTGGCGGCGGGTGTAGAGGAATAGATACTAATAAGAAAAAAATATACAACGAAGAATATGACAGATAAAGATTTCGACCTTTTTCCTTCTCCTTGTTACATCATGGAAGAAGAGCTGTTGAGGAAGAACCTCGAACTGATAAAGAGTGTTGCCGACCGGGCAGGAGTGGAGATTATTCTTGCTTTCAAGTCCTTTGCCATGTGGCGTTCGTTTCCTATCTTCCGGGAGTACGTGGAACATTCTACGGCAAGTTCCGTCTACGAAGCCCGCTTGGCGCTGGAAGAATTCGGCAGTAAGGCCCACACCTATTCTCCGGCATATACGGAAGCCGGTTTTCCGGAGATTATGCGATGCAGCAGCCATATCACATTCAATTCATTGGCTCAGTTCCGGCGTTTCTATCCCATGATTCAGGCGGATGGGCAGGGCATATCCTGCGGCATACGCGTCAACCCGGAATATTCGGAGGTGGAAACCGAACTGTACAACCCATGCGCTCCCGGCACCCGCTTCGGTGTGATGGCCGAACAACTCTCCGATGTGCTGCCGCAGGGAATTGACGGGTTCCACTGCCATTGCCATTGCGAATCGTCCTCTTATGAGTTGGAGCGTACGCTGGAGCATTTGGAAGCGAAATTCTCCCGTTGGTTTCCGCAACTAAAATGGCTGAACCTGGGGGGAGGACATTTGATGACACGCAAGGACTACGATGTGGAACATCTGATTCGCCTGCTTCGCGGATTGAAAGAGCGTTATCCTCATTTGCGCATTATTCTGGAGCCGGGATCTGCATTTACCTGGCAGACGGGAGTGCTGACCTCTGAAGTGGTGGATATTGTGGAAAACCGCGGCATACGTACCGCTATTCTGAATGTCAGTTTCACCTGCCATATGCCGGATTGTCTGGAGATGCCCTATCAGCCGGTTGTCCGGGGGGCTGAAATGGGAAATGACGGTCCGTATGTCTATCGTCTGGGTGGCAATTCTTGCCTGAGCGGCGACTATATGGGGATGTGGAGTTTCGACCATGAGCTGCAAATCGGAGAGAGAATTATTTTTGAGGACATGATACACTATACAATGGTAAAGACGAATATGTTCAATGGAATTCACCATCCCGCCATTGCCATGTGGACAAAGGAGGGGAAAGCAGACCTGTTCAAGCAATTTTCTTACGAAGATTATCGTGACCGAATGAGTTGATAATCAAAAGTCTGCTTTCTTTTTGGATGGAATGTCCAATTTTATGTGTGAAAAAAGTGCGCGGAATGTTTGCAGGTTTAAGGAAAATATCTACCTTTGCAACCGCAAACGCGGAAATAGCTCAGTTGGTAGAGCATAACCTTGCCAAGGTTAGGGTCGCGAGTTCGAGTCTCGTTTTCCGCTCAACGTTTTGGTTGCAATTACCTAATGCCCAGGTGGCGGAATTGGTAGACGCGCACGTTTCAGGTGCGTGTGTCGAGAGGCATGCAGGTTCGAGTCCTGTTCTGGGCACAAAGGTAGGAGCAATGTTCTATGAAATGTTTAGAATATGTCGGAGAGGTGGCGGAATTGGTAGACGCGCTACTTTGAGGGGGTAGTGACAATTATGTCGTGGGAGTTCGAGTCTCCTTCTCTTCACATATCATTTTGCGGAAATAGCTCAGTTGGTAGAGCATAACCTTGCCAAGGTTAGGGTCGCGAGTTCGAGTCTCGTTTTCCGCTCTTTTCTTTGATTTAATGATTGCCCAGGTGGCGGAATTGGTAGACGCGCACGTTTCAGGTGCGTGTGTCGAGAGGCATGCAGGTTCGAGTCCTGTTCTGGGCACGCTCTTTATTGGAAGGGCATCATTTTGCGGAAATAGCTCAGTTGGTAGAGCATAACCTTGCCAAGGTTAGGGTCGCGAGTTCGAGTCTCGTTTTCCGCTCTTTCTATAACAAACAAGAAATCCCCGTAAGTATTCGCTTACGGGGATTTTTTTGTTCTATTTTTTGGTTCTCAGCAATAGGGGCGGGCTCATTCCTTTTTCAAGGAGAAGCCGAGCATCATGCCGTCGTAATTGTCTGCAAGCGAACCGATCGTTTTCAGGGTGGTGCTGTTGCTTTTACTGGAAATCAAGGTTATCAGTTTTAGGAGTTTGTCCGAGTTGAACAGCAAATCCATATTGGTGGAGGTGCAGTTCACTTTGGCATTGAGTGGAATCAGTTTCATGAATTTCAAATTCGCTTTTTGCTCGGAAGCGTCGTATGAATAAGTCCCTTTCAGGGATTTCGCACCGACTTTGGCGGTGAAAGTGCTGTCTGCATTAAAAGTAAAAGACATTTGTCCGGCTGTGATGCCCACTTTTGCCAACTGCTCGTTCAGTTTGTTTTCGGCGACATTAGCGGCAACCGACCCGCCTGCTTTCTGCAACAGGTTATCCGACTCGAACTCAATGGCCGAACCGGTATACACCCATGTCCCTTCCATGCTGGCAGTGCTTTTGCCGGTTACGGAATTCACCACCTTTTCGATGTTCTCTTTATTGAATAAGTCTTTCAGTGATTGCGCCTGACTGTTGGAGGCCATTAGCAATGCGGCAACAAATATGCGCCAAAAAACAAATTTTTTCATTTTGGTTATAATAATTACGGTTTGGAATTGATGTTTTTGTTTATCTGTTCAATGTAGTTCAGCAGTTCTTCCCGGCCCATTCGGTTTTCGGAGGATGTGACGAAATAAGGGGGAAGCTCTTCCCATTGTTCGTGCAGCTTCTCCAGATAGTGGCGGATATTGCTGTTTATCTTGCCGCCTTTCAGCTTGTCGGCTTTGGTGAAAACGATGGCAAAAGGCACTCCGTTCTCGCCCAGCCATTCTATAAAGGAAAGGTCGATGGCTTGCGGCTCATGGCGGCTGTCGACGAGGACAAAGAGGCTGGTCATTTGCTCGCGTTGCAAGATATAGGTCTCTATGATGCGCTGAATTTGCTCCTGTCCTTTCTGTCCGCGTCTGGCGTAACCATAGCCGGGAAGGTCGACGATATACCAGTTCTTGTTGATCAGGAAATGATTGATGAGCATTGTTTTTCCGGGGGTTGCGGATGTCATGGCAAGCCCTTTCCTCCCTGTCAGCATATTGATAAGGCTGGATTTTCCAACGTTGGAACGTCCGATGAAGGCGTATTCGGGGAATGTCCCGCCGGGGCATTTATTTACGTCTGTATTGCTGATGACGAATTCAGCGCTTGTTATCTCCATTCGATTGTCTCTTTTTATAATTGTTTCTTCTTGCAAAGGTAATACTTATTTCAAAAAACTTTGTTCTTAAGGGGGAATTCTCTCTATCTTTAAATGGAATGGGCTGCATTTCGGTAGTACAATTTCAAGTGGACCTGATTGAATTGCACTCAATTTGCACTATCTTTGCATCAAAAGTGAAGATAAGCCGCACCTCGGCATAAAAAATGAACAAGTTCATTTTATTCTGCTCTCGGTTTGCATTATCTTTGTCCGCAATAAGGAGGTTTTTAAATATGAATGGACAATTTCCCTCAATATTACTGGAAAAAGCGGTGAATGAGTTCGCCAAATTGCCGGGTGTGGGCCGAAAGACGGCCATGCGGCTGGTGCTTCATCTGCTGCGTCAGGATACGGCAGTGGTGGAGGCTTTTGGCAACGCTATTGTTACATTGAAACATGAAGTGAAATACTGCAAAGTGTGCCATAATATTTCTGATACGGAGACTTGCCGCATCTGCTCCAACCCTCAGCGTGATTCTTCCGTAATTTGCGTGGTGGAAAATATACGTGATGTGATGGCGGTGGAAGCGACGCAGCAATTTCGCGGACTGTATCATGTATTGGGTGGAGTGATTTCACCGATGGATGGAATAGGCCCCGGTGATTTGGAAATAGAGAGCTTGGTGCAGCGGGTGGCCGGCGGCGGCATTAAGGAAGTTGTATTTGCCCTCAGCACTACAATGGAGGGTGATACGACTAACTTTTATATTTACCGTAAGCTGGAGAAGTTGGGGGTCAAGCTGTCTGTGATAGCGCGTGGCATCTCTGTGGGAGACGAGTTGGAATATGCAGATGAGGTTACTCTCGGACGTAGTATCGTGAACCGCACCCCATTTACGGGTTCGGTATGACATAATTCAAAAGCTAAGTACATGGAAGAAAAGATAAAGCGGGCGGCATCCCGCGTGAAGATGTCATTTGTATATTTTTGGCTGCTGCCTGTATTTCTCGTGATATTCGGTGAAACGGGTGGGGCATGGGTCGGCCTTTATGCGGGAGATGTACGTGCTGCGTATTTTGCGGAGACTATCACAATTCTGCTTACAGCCCTATCGGTTCCTGCATCCCTGAAGCTCTTTTCGTGGGTGCTGGTCAGGAAGATAGATGCTGTCTCCATCTCCGATGCACTGCGTTTGTATGTGCTGTGGAGTGGGGTGCGTCTGGCTCTGCTTGCCATACCGGTGGTGGCGGGATTCCTTACTTATTATATGGTATTGAGTAATAAAGGGGTGCTCTGCGCTTTGATAGCTTTGACTGCGTCATTGTTCTGCCTGCCCGGAGAAAAACGTTTGCGTGAGGAATTACATATAGATAAAGAACAATGAAGCCTTCTTATTCAGAATGAAACCTTCTTATTTTGTAAGTGAACGCATACGCCTTCGTGCCATGGAGCCGGAGGACTTGGAGACAATGTATGCTATGGAGAATGACCCGCAAACGTGGGATGTCACTAACTTTTCTGTACCATACTCCAAATATGTGTTGAAGCAATACATGGAGAATTCCCAGTGTGATATGTTTGCCGACCGTCAGTTGCGCATGATGATTGTGCGTTGTGAAGATAATGCCGTAGTGGGCACTATCGATATTACGGATTTTGCCCCGATGCATTCTCGTGGTGAGGTGGGGATTGCGGTGCGCAGGGAATATCAGGGCAAAGGATATGCTTCCGATGCATTGAGGCTTTTGTGTGACTATGCTTTCGGCTTTCTGTTTCTGAAACAGCTTATAGTCCATGTTGCGGCTGACAATGAAGTGAGTCTGCGCCTGTTCGGTTCTTTGGGCTTTGTACGCTGCGGGCTACTGAAAGAGTGGTGGTTTGTGGGTGGAAAGTTTAAAGATGTCATCTTGATGCAACGTATCCGTCCTGAGAAGAGTGCGTTGGATAAAGAGTAGCCGGGGAGGAAGCCTGATTACCGTCAGTTAAAAGTGGGTATTTGTGGAAAACGTGACCACATTTCATATTTTCCGCCAAGATTGCTAAGTGCATTCTTCCACGTATTTTTTTCGGATTTTTCGTCCATGAGTGAGGAAAAGTCCGCATTGTCTACCAGCCAGGTGTTTTCTTCTATCTCCTGCTTCAACTGTCCGGGTTCCCAGCCGGAATAGCCGAGGAAGAAACGTATTTTTCCTTTAATGGAATTTCCTTCTGCCATGAATTGCCTGATAGCGGCAAAATCACCGTTCAGGTAGATTCCGTTGGCTACCGGGAATGAGTCTGCTATGTTTTCCAGCGTGTGCAGGTAGAAAAGGGTATCTGTGCTGATTGGTCCGCCTTTATAGATAGGGATATTTTCCCGGCAGTCTATCTCACTTAGTAAATCATTCAGAAAAAGAGGTAATGGTTTGTTCAGTATTAGTCCCATTGTTCCGTCCTGTGCATGGTCCACTAATAAGATGACAGAACGCCCGAATATATGGTCGCACAAAAAAGGTTCGGATATAAGAATCTTTCCTTGTGTAGGAACTATATGGTTAGTTTCTATTTTGAATATGTCTGTATTGATATACATGCCCCCAAATTAAGTGTTTTTCTATAAAAGAGCAAATTATATTTCTCTTTTTTATGAGAAAAAGTGTCTTTTGGGAGATTTTAGAATTTTACTGCCGGTATCTTTATCTGGGAAAAGGTACCGGCAGTGACGGTGTATATCTATTTTATCGGATGATTTTCTGCAAAAACTGCCATACGCTCGTCCAACTGGGCGTATTGATGATCCTGAATGAATGAAGTGCAGGCACGCAAACCTTGCTGGTGGCTTCCGGTAGTGACCAAGGAAATGGCACTCACTCCGTAGTACATCAGCTCCTTGGCAAGTTCACCGCTGCTCATGCCCGGATAGCCGATAGTGAAATAAAACCCGTCTGCTACGGGCTCTCCGAGGTCATTGTCGTATACCAAATGGAAACCATGACGCAGGAAAATCTCTTTCAGCCGTCGTGCCCGTTCTCCGTACACTTTTACTTCGTTCAGGAAGTTATATTTGCCTTCATTGGCCGCTTTCAACATAGCAGCAAGTGCATATTGGGCAGAATGGCTGGTGCCGGAAGAAAGAGCATACAGGACACGATGAATGAATACGGTGCCGAATGTGCCACCGCCGTAACGCTTTGTCAGACCTGAATATGTCCGGTGATAAAGCTTATCAGATATACAACTCACTCCGATGCGTTGTCCTGCATAGCTGAATGCTTTGGAGCCCGAGATGAGTAATACGTAATGGTCGGTGTAATGAGCTACGGAAGGCTGATACGGTGCTTGGAACGGCTTGCTTAAATCCTGACGGAAATCCATAGCGAAATAGGCGAGGTCTTCCAAAACGATTACGTCGTATTGAGTGGCAAGTTCACCGATAATACGGAGCTCCTCTTCTTTCAGGCATATCCAGCTCGGATTGTTCGGGTTGGAGTAAACAATGGCGGAAATATTGCCTTTCTTGAGATAACTTTCCAATTTTTCTTTCAGTTTGTCGCCACGATAATCATACACGTCAAAAGTTTCATACTTCTGTCCCATTACCACTAATTGCTGCTTTTGTACGGGGAAACCGGGGTCGATAAACAGGATTGTATCTTTTTTCTCATCACACTGGCTGCATGTAAGGAATGAGGCAAAAGTTCCCTGCATGGAGCCGGTTACGGGTACACATCCTTCCGGCGCCACATCTACATTGATGAATGCTTTGATGAAACGGGATGCTTCTTCTTTCAATGCAGGCAACCCGTTGATGTCCGGATAAAGGCTTGCTATTCCTTGCTGCAGTGCATCGATCTCCGCCTTTACGCCTACGGCCGAGGGCGGGAGTCCGGGGACACCCATCTCCATCTTTATGAATTCCACACCTGAAGCCGCCTCTGCTTTAGCTGCAATGGCTTTTACTTCGCGGATAGTAGCTTTTGCAAAGTCTGCAATATGAAAATCTTCGATAGTCTCATCGATTAATCTACGTTCAATAGGGGTATTTTTCATGATTTCTATTTTTTTTATCTCTGCAAAGGTAGTATAAATCTCTTATAATCAACCAATGTTAAAAAAAAGATGATTTTTTTTCTTTTATACTATTGCAGATTTAAAAAAAACATCTACCTTTGCAACCGCAATCGAGAGAGATAGCGACGGAAAAATGAAATCATGGTGCGTTAGTTCAGTTGGTTAGAATACATGCCTGTCACGCATGGGGTCACGGGTTCGAGTCCCGTACGCACCGCGAAAGTAAATAGCAAATTAAAGCAAAGCTCTGAAATTCAAGGATTTCAGAGCTTTTTCTTTTTCTCCGCTTCGGTAAAAAATAGCAGTTTTAGGTAGTTCTCACGTGGCTTATTCGTGGGACTTTTTGAAAGCCGTTTTATAAACCGCAAAACGTTTTGTATAAACCGCAAAACGTTTTGTGATGCTTTTCCAAATCACTTTGTGAGCATTTTGCACCTGTTAACACAAAACGAATTGCGATTTTTATTTATTTTCCAGAATCATTTAAGCAGCTCTCAAAGGGAGTTTAAAAGTTCTTCAAATCATTCTAATTCCTATCTTTATATAAATCTTAGGGAAAATGTATGCATAATGTAATCAAGATATCATACTCTATCTTTCCTTTGGTGTTGTAAGAATAGTGATAACTGCACGCTGAAATGGCAATTATTTAATTTAGATAGCATTATGGAAATGTTTTTATTGTATATCTTTGCAGCCGCATTTATTGGCTGATGAAGATGTTATGAAACAGAAACGAATACCGTTAGTGGGGGAACAATATCTTGTTCCCTTTATATTGATTACTTCTCTCTTTTTCTTGTGGGGATTTGCACATGCTATTCTGGATGTGCTGAATAAACATTTCCAAGAGTTGCTGGATATAACAAAGGCACATTCGGCCTTTATCCAAGCAATGATGTATATGGGATATTTTGTAATGGCCATTCCGGCAGGACTTTTTATAAGTCGCTTTGGATATCGCAGGGGAGTGGTTTTTGGATTGGTATTGTACGGCGTTGGGTCGCTGTTGTTCATTCCGGGACAGTATTATCTTTCGTTCAATATGTTTCTGTTTGCTCTTTTTGTCATAGGTTGCGGACTTACATTTCTGGAAACGGCTGCTAATCCTTATGCTACGGAACTGGGAGCGAAAGAGACGGCAGCCAGTCGCTTGAATTTTGCACAATCCTTCAATGGATTAGGTTGTATTTGCGCTCCTGTATTGGTAGGGCTGCTTTTGTTTTCGGAAGACGGGAATAGTGGTGCCGGCAATGTTGCCTTACCTTATGTTGGTATGGGGATAGTGGTGCTGCTGGTAGCATTGGTTTTCTCAAAGATAAAGTTGCCCGAAATAGAACATGGTGTGGAGGTGGACAAGGACGGGCATAAGGTAGGGCTATGGTCGCACAAGCTTTTTATATTTGGTCTATTGGCTTTGTTTGCTTACGAAATCGGGGAGATTTCCATTAACAGCTTTTTTATCAATTATGTAGTAGAGCAAGGATGGATGAATGCTCGCGATGCTTCATTGGTACTCTCATTTGGCGGATTGGGATTGTTCATGTTGGGACGTTTTGCCGGTAGTTGGATTATGGGGCGTGTGTGCGCGGAGAAGATGTTGCTGTTTTGTGCTACGGGAACAGTGGTAACGACTTTGGTGGTACTGCTTGATGTCGGTATGGTGTCGTTGATCGCATTGCTTTGCGGATATGCTTTTGAGGCTATTATGTTTCCCACTATTTTTGCTCTTTCTTTGAGAGGGTTGGGTAATCACACCAAGCGTGCTTCTTCTTTCCTGATGATGTCTCCGGTAGGCGGGGTGGTAGGTCCCTTGCTGATGGGAGTTGTGGCTGATTGTACAACAATGGTGATGGCATTTATCGTACCTTTGGCTGCCTATTTCGTGGTTTGGTGCTACGCACGTAAAATGCTGTCTGTTGCAGGAAAGGTACGATAAAAGAAATATTAATAGAGGATATATCCGGCTATTCCTGACAATGTTATCAGCAGAATGGGGTGTATGTTCCATTTCCAGGTTACTCCGAAAGCGACTGCGAAAATCAGGCTGCTTCTATAATCTATGAAATTTTCTTTGTTCATCAGCAACAGAGCTGCCGCAGCAATCAATGAAACGGACATTGGCAGCAGTCCGGACATGGCAGCTTTGATGTACTTATTGTCTTTGCATCTCACAAAGAAATAGGAAATAAGCAGCACTAATATAAATGAAGGCAGGCAGACTGCTATTGTAGCAGCAATGGCGCCCCATACACTTTGAGTGACGGAGTATCCCACATAAGTGGCACTGTTGATGCCGATGGGTCCCGGAGTCATTTGTGAGATAGCTACGACATCCGTAAATTGCTGGAGTGTGAGCCATTGATAGTGATCTACTACTTCATGCTGAATAAGCGAGAGCATGGCGTAACCACCCCCGAACCCGAACATCCCAATTTTTAGATAGACTAAGATCAGTTGCCAATAAATCATGCTTGTAATTTTGTCAGTTTATCTTTTAACCATAATGTGTAGATGAGCCCGCCGGCAATTCCTGCCAAGACGATGTAGACAGGTGACAGTCCGCATTGCCATATAAGTAATGTAGCGATGGCGGGAAGCACCAACTGCCAGTATTTCAGCTTCAAGGCACGTACAGCAGAAATGCAGGGGAATACGATTAAAGCCACTACTGCCGGACGAATTCCGTTGAATATGCGTATCATTGTTTGATTGTCCTGAAAGCGTGCAAAGAACATTGCTATCAGCATCATAATGACAAAGGAGGGAAGTATGGTAGCTAAGGCACATACCAGACTGCCCTTTACTTTATGCAGTTTGTAGCCGACAAAAATGGATATGTTTACAGCAAATACTCCCGGTAGAGATTGGGTCAATGCGAACATTTCCATAAAGTCGTTTTTGGTCATCCATTTTTTATTTACAATTTCACGTTCTATAAGAGGAATCATGGCATATCCGCCGCCGATAGTAAACATCCCTATTTTGGCAAATGTAAGGAATAAAATCAAGTATTTCATTTCTTATTATATTTGTACTAAAAGAGTTGCAATATAGGGAAAAAATCCCAATATTACAACTCTTTTACAACTCATGTTAAAGACGTATATTACTTCATCTTATTCAGGTTTTCCTGTGCTTTTTCAGGTTCTACGGTCAAGGCCTTTGTGAACCATTCTTTGGCAATCTCTGTGTCGCCTGACAACCATGCCAATACGCCCAAATTGTTCCATGCACGAGGGTCGTCTTTCACTCTTTCCAAGTATTGTCCGGCACGATCAAAATCACCATAAACAATGTTGGCTGAGGCTGCATTGATGTTTGCTACGATATCTGTGGGGTAGTTGGTAGCGGCTATTTCGTAAACTTCTTTGTATTCTTTCGTACCCGGTTGGAAGTTCTTGGCTACACCATACATTTCCTGCAAATTCAACATCTTGGGGTTGGTATGAATCAACGTGGCGGCTTCAGCATTACGCACTTCGCGTATTTCGTAGTCTATGGAAATAGACAGGCGGCGCAGGCGGGGATAATACTCGTTCATCATGGCACGATAAGAAGCAGCTCCCAGTCCGCTTTTCAGTCTGGCTTCGCGTACGTCAAGGTTGGTGTATTTGTTAATGATTTCCAATGCCTTGTCTGCGTATGCGGGTTTGTTTTCTTCGAGCATTTCAACGAGACCTTCCCAATCTTCACCGGCTGAACTTACGTTCAATATACTATCGGGGAAGTGATAGCTTCCTCTCAAGTAGAGAGCGAATGAGTCAGCGCGTTTCGTTGCTACGCGGTCATTGGTTTTGGCAGAGCCATCAGGTGAAGCGTATCCGCATACATTGATAGCTTTGAAAGTTACCAAATCGCCTTCAGTCAGCGGGTTAAGAGTCTCTTTCAACTTTTGCAGTTCTGCGGAGTTATTCTTGAAATCGGCTTTGAATTCTGTGCCGCCTACTGCATATTCTATGTATAAGGTATTCTGTTCCGAACGTACTTTTAGTGGTTCTTCCGTTGGAGTAAGATAAGATACCATACTCATGCAAGGCTCGCAAATAGCTCCTTTTTGTGGCAACGGTTCTTCTTCTACCACAACCACAGGTTCTATTACCTGAATCTCCGGAAGATCCAACAGACAGTCTTTTCTGCCTTCCTGCAATATCCACATATCTGCCTCATTCATCCATTCTTCATAAGGAAGGCATACTGTGTAATTCACAATATCCTGACGATCGGCAGACTTGCCTTTGATTATGGTATAGGGTGCATCATAATAACCTTTTTTGGCCAGCTTGCGGTCTTTATGGCGCATCTTAAACTTGTTCTTGCCGGTTACGACAACAGGAGGCAAAGTCTTATACTTCTTTCCGGCAAACAGTACCGGGGTGAATGCGTACGATTGGGTACTGTTGACTTTTACGGCTTCCATATTGAACTTGAAGTCCAATGTCAGCGTATCGTTCTCCAGAGTCAATGCCGGTTTGGTGACTTTTACTTCACCTGCAAATGCTGCTAACGGCAGCATGGCAAACAGCAGACAATATATTTTTTTCATATTCTTCTTGTTTTAGTTGATGAATTTAGAGTGATTGGGTTTCTACCGTTTTGTATTTACGCTTGTGCTTAGGTCCGAAAGTGAAGTTGATACCGAGGTTCACGTTGACGGCTGCGCGACTGATAGGAGCGTAATAGGCCGGTTCATATTTGCACATGGGGACATCTGCACCGATGAAGAAGTTGAAGCCGCGCGGGTGGAAGTTCAGCATGATTCCTGCATCAGAGCCGAAGTTGGATAAAGCGTAGTTCACCGATGCTTCAAACCATGAGAGGGGAGCTACATTGGCAGAAACGCGTGCTTCTGTCCATGAGTGCTTACCTTGCATGCGGGTGGTAGAAAGGAAACCGAAGTTCAGGCGGTCGTAGGCCGGCAGAGTGTATTGGGCACCCAGATGAAGGGTAGCTGCAAGGGCAGTGGTACGCTTCATTCCTTCACCCGCTTTATCGAACTTTGCCAAGTCTGCCAAGTCATCTACCAGTTGGTCTACTTGGTTGTCCAGCTTGTTTTCACTGTTAGTTCCATCGTCTTTTACGGAGATTTCACTAAAACCGTCGAAAGTGAAGTCTTTACTCATGGTTCCCTTAGTTGTATTCTTCCAGGAAATAAAACCGAGGTCGAGCAAAGATGCGGAGAATGTCCATTCATCATTCAGTTTGTACGTTGCTCCCAAATCGATAGCCATACCGAAACCTGTGGGACCGAGATTGTCAGTATCAAAATCCAGATCATCATAAGAAATCTGTCCGTCCGTACCTTCTTTCAGTTGCTGGGTTCTGTCTCCGTTGGCATCCAAAATGTAATCATCTTCCTGATAATTACCGGTCTCACCTTTGGTGGGTACAATGAGACCTTTGGCAGACATATAAAGTTCAGCGTTCTTGGGGGTGATAGTCCATTTGTCTTGAGAAGCGAGGATGTTCAGTTCATCAATATGTACGGTTGCCTTTGCCAGTCCCACGAGGGCTTTCACTTTGGCGCCCACTGTCAAGTGTTCATTGATTTCGCGCGCATGGCCGAAGGCGATCTCCGCATAGTTGGTAGATACGACATTTAAGTTTTTCACATTGTAGCTGCTTCCCGTTTCACTGGCTACTCCGTTTTTCATGAACTTGAAGAGTTCATCGGGCATGAAGAAGTTGGTATTTGACTTTACGGAAATGCCAAATGTGTTGAAGCCTCCCCAGGCATGAAAGCCTAAGGAAAGTATTGATTCGTCTATGTTGACACCGACTTTCAGTCTTTTAGGCAATCCTTTTAAGAATTCGGCGCTGCTGACTTCTTCATTCATAAAAGTGGTAAGATCACCGTTTGACTTCTTGAAGATGAAATCGCCTACACCACCGGTGGATTGTGCGCCGATTGTGAGATTTCCCAAACCGGGGAAGCTGACATAGCCGCGTTCGCCCATAAAGGCGGGATTGAGTTCGTGACGGTAGGTGCTTCCTTCCAGGAAATAGGTTGAACGGCTGTTCTGTGTCTGTGCCATTGCGTCACTGACAGCAAGTGTAGCTACTGCTCCGGACAATATAATCGCTAAAACATTTGTTCTCATTCGTTTCATTATATATGATTGTTGAATCTTTTGTTTATATCGCATGAAATGTATTTCTTTCTTAGTTCAAGTCCACTTTAATGCCGTTGGGAATTTTCAATTTCATGTCTTTAAGTTGCATCCATTGTGAACTCAATAACTGAACATCGGTAGCTTGTCCCGGTACGGCTGTCACTTTCAGCTTCAAGCCGTCTAATTTGGAAATAGCACCTTCTGCTGTTTCATTTAGGTTGATGGTAAGAGAACTTGCAACTTCTGTCTTACCGTCCTTACTTTCTGTGATAGTCCCTGTTACGGTTACGTCAATATCTTTTATCACATTCCCATTTGCGTCCAATGCGCTGACATTCTCGTCCTTTATCTCCATTGCTAATGGAATGGTGTTGATAGCATTTATATCAAGAATAGCTTTTTTGATGTCTATGTCTTCAAGGTCGAGATCGAAGTTGTCAATGGTTTCTTCATATACAATTTTCAGGTTGCTGCCGAAACTTAAAGGGATGTCGATATCGTAACTGCTTTCCATAGTGTATGATGTTCCTAAATCTACGGAAGAGTATTCGTCATGAGTTACTGCGGGCTGTAACTTAAAGTCTACTGCATCAGGAATTTTCTTTATTAGATTATTGATGTCTGATACTTTAATATTTTTAGCACCTTCTTTTCCACCTGTCCCCAAACGGGAAAGGGCAATTGTAGTCGTTGAATTAGGTTCCAAAACTATAGCTTGTTTGTCTACACTCTTTTCATCGCCTATATACACAATAGAATTGTCGATTTTAACGCCGTCTTTACTACCATACATTTCTCCGTTTAGCACAATGCGAGCATCCAAAGGATTTTTTGCTATAAATGTAAATACAGGATTGGCAATATCCAACTCTGTTGCGTCATCTTGCAGAAAATCAGGAAGATTGTCCAAGTTTACGTTGGAAGTTGTTTCGTCAATGGTGGGTTGGATAATACCCCTAACACTCTTGACAGGCATTGCATCTATAGTGATTGATGGTTTTATATATAACTGTCCTTGTGAATTGGCGGAAACGACTACTGTTGATTTACCTGTAACTTTTATGCTGTTGTCTTCAATGACGGCCTTATTGTCAGTAACAGTGATTTCACCTTGGTCACCTGTCTTTTCTGCAAAGTGGTAACTTTCTATATCGTAGGTATATGCAATGGAGGCACTATTGCCTTTCTTTATGTCCAAATTTAATGATAATAAATTATTACTGTCTATTTCATCATACTTTTTAGCAAATACCAAGAACTTGGGTAATTGTATTTTTAAATCGGGAACTTTTATACTTTCGTATGCCCTTTGGCCCTCTATTTCAATTTTAATTGTAAGGGGTATTGGGTTTTGTGCAGTGAGAGAACCGATCTTTTTTACGGCTGCATCTACGTTATTCGCTTCTGCTTTGATGCTGCCGTCTTGTGAGATAGTTGTTTCAATAGGCATCTCATCAGGTGTTTCTGTTTCATCTGTAATTGCTATCTCTTTAATTTCACTATTGGCAGCATCTATGGTTACAGGATCCACAGTTGTCGTGCTCGGATCTATTTTATCCGATTTCAGCAGATGATATTCTCCATTCACGAGCTGCAAATCATCTCCTTCATCAAGTTCGATGATTTTGTCCAGCGTTATTTGCTCCGTATATCCTACGGGAATTGCCAAATGTTCGCCACCTACGTTGACTGTCATGTCAATGTCTTTGTTTAGGTCATAACTGTTATCGATGCACGATGTGGTTACCCCTAACGATGTTAATAATAGAGCCGTAGCTATGAACGGTCTTCTTTTAGTGTTTAGCATCATAATTTTACTGTTTTATAATCGATTTATTGTTGTTTGCTTATATTAAATATATGGAAAAATAGAATAGCTTAAAAGAATTTTGGAATACTTTTTAAAAGCTGCGCAAAGATATGAATATTCTTTAATTAGTAGGTGGTAAATCGTTAAAAAGATGCAATAGCTGACAAAAATAAAATTATTCGTCCGGTTTTGGCGTAAAGGCTGGGTATTGAAAATTGTTTATACTTTATATAGATGTTTATTGGATTGCATATTGAAGCTGTTTCAGTCGTATACTGAATAGCCCTATGGTTATAATTTTGTTTATCAGTACGTTGTTAGTCTGCATGAGAAGGTAATATATCGCTACATTTTAAATCTTTATTCTTAAAACTGCTTAAAAAGTGATTATATCATAAAGTTTAATAATTATCTTTGAACATTTCAAATTATAATATTAAACCGGTAATGCAGAATGGTACAAATTATACAATTACAGGGAACAGATAAGCGGCTGTATGAGCTTGTTGCGCCATTGGTGATGAATCCTGAAATATTGAAGCAGAATTATAACTATCCATTTCGTACATCAGAAGATTTTGTTTGGTTTGTGGCGGTAGACAAAAAGAAAGTTATAGGTTTTATACCGGTAGAGGAGAAGAAGAAGGAGTATGTCATCAACAACTATTATATAGAAAGTAATAATGAAGACACGCTGAAATTGTTATTAGAGAAAGTCATTTCAGAAACAAACACAAGTAAGGAATTAACTTCAGTGACTTTTATGGAACACAGTTCTCTTTTTAAGGATTTGGGTTTTTCTGAGGAAAAAATCTGGACTCGTTATGTGAAAATGAAAAAAGATAGATAATTATGGCCACACCTAAAAATGTATACGAACTTGCACAGGAACGTTTAGAATTGATTTTTAGAGAGTTCGATACAATATGCGTGTCTTTTTCCGGAGGGAAGGACAGCGGTGTATTACTGAACCTGTGTATAGACTATATCCGGCGTAATAACCTCAAACAAAAATTATGTGTATTTCACATGGATTATGAGATACAATATACTGTGACCATAGACTATGTAGACCGTATATTGGAGGCTAATAAGGATATTCTGGAAGTATATCGCGTATGTGTACCTTTCAAAGTCACCACCTGCACCTCTATGTATCAAAGCTATTGGCGTCCATGGGATGAAAGCATGAAAGAGCTTTGGGTGCGCCAGATGCCTGCCAATTCCTATACCAAAGAAGCTTTTCCTTTTTATACGGAGAATATGTGGGATTACGAATATCAGATGCACTTTGCCAAATGGCTGCATTTGCGGAAAGATGCGGTACGCACCTGCTTTCTTATAGGAATTCGTACACAGGAGAGCTTCAACCGCTGGCGCAGTATTCATCTGAACCGGAAATACCAGATGTATCATAATTACAGGTGGACTTCCAAAATCGGCAATGACATATACAATGCGTATCCTATCTATGATTGGAAGACAACGGACATATGGACTGCCAATGGAAAGTTCGGCTTCGACTACAATCATTTATACGATTTGTATTATAAGGCAGGTGTCAACATAGAACGCCAGCGTGTGGCCAGTCCGTTTCTTTGCGAAGCGCAGGAAAGTCTGGCTTTATATAAGGTGATAGACCCTAATACTTGGGGAAAGATGATAGGACGTGTCAATGGAGTGAACTTTACGGGAATCTATGGCGGAACTCATGCCATGGGGTGGCAGAGCGTGCGGATACCTGAGGGGTATACGTGGAAAAGCTTTATGCAGTTTCTGCTTTCCACCCTGCCCGAAGAGACCCGGCGTAACTATTTAAAGAAGCTGACTGTCAGCATTGAGTTTTGGCGTACCAAAGGAGGATGCCTTTCGGAGGGTACTATCAAGAAATTGCAGGATGCGGGTGTTTCTTTCGAAGTGGTGAACCATACCAACTACAAGACAAATAAGAAACCCGTCCGCATGGACTATCTGGATGATATCGATATTGCGGAATTTCGGGAAATACCCACATACAAACGCATGTGCATTTGCATCCTAAAGAATGACCACGCATGTAAGTATATGGGATTTGCTCTGACGAAAGAAGAGATATACAAGCGAGACAAAATAATGGAACAATTCAAAAATATGATGCTATGAGTGTAGATAAGAGTCCGGTATATGGTGTAAAAGCGGTTCCGGTAGAAAAAATACAAGCCAATGATTATAATCCTAATGTAGTGGCGCCGCCCGAAATGAAATTATTGGAACTGTCTATCTGGGAGGATGGTTTTACAATGCCCTGTGTCTGTTATTATGACGAAGAGAAAGATAGTTATATTTTGGTCGACGGGTATCACCGTTACCAGGTTTTGAAAACTTCCAAGAGGATCTATCAGCGTGAGAATGGTCTGTTACCTGTGGTTGTGATTGATAAGGAATTGTCCAACCGCATGGCATCCACCATCCGTCATAATCGTGCGCGAGGAACACACAACATCGAACTGATGTGTAACATTGTTGCAGAATTGGATCATGCCGGCATGTCCGACCAGTGGATAATGAAAAATATAGGAATGGACCGCGATGAATTGCTTCGACTGAAACAGATTTCAGGTTTGGCAGATTTGTTTGCCAATAAAGATTTCAGTATTCCTGATAATAAGCCGGAATATATTCCTTAACATTCAAAATAATTCTTTCACAAACTTGCATATTTTAACCAAATCTCCTACATTTGTCAGCACATAAACAGAACAAACAGGTTACATGGTCTTTGGACGTAGAAAATAGTGCTGTATGAAAAAAGTCTTGGTTAGTGGTGGGGCCGGTTTTATAGGTTCTCATTTGTGTACCCGCTTGATTAGAGACGGACACAAAGTGATATGCTTGGATAACCTCTTTACCGGTTCGGAGAAGAATATAGCTCATCTGAAAGGGAATTCCCGCTTTGAATTTGTACATCATGATGTGGAATTTCCTTATGAGGCAGAGGTTGATGAAATTTATAATCTGGCCTGTCCTGCGTCTCCGGTGCACTATCAGCACGATGCCATAAAGACTATTAAGACCTCGGTGTTGGGAGCTATCAATATGTTGGGGCTGGCAAAGAGGACAAATGCAAAAATCATGCAGGCGTCAACCAGCGAAATCTATGGTGATCCCGTTGTACATCCCCAAGTGGAAAGCTATTGGGGGAATGTAAACCCGATCGGAATTCGTTCTTGTTATGACGAGGGCAAGCGTTGTGCCGAAACACTATTTATGGATTATCACCGCCAGAACGGGATACGCATTAAGATTATACGTATATTCAATACATACGGTCCTCGTATGTTGCCCGATGACGGACGTGTTGTTTCTAATTTTGTGGTTCAGGCATTGCAGGACGAGGACATAACGATATACGGTTCGGGCACCCAAACCCGTAGCTTTCAGTATGTGGACGATTTGATAGAAGGAATGGTGCGTATGATGGATACGGAAGATGAATTTATCGGTCCGGTTAATTTGGGCAATCCGCATGAATTCTCCATTCTTGAGTTGGCGGAAAAAGTTATTAAGCTGACAGGTTCCAAATCGAAATTGATATTTAAACCATTGCCGCATGATGACCCTAAACAGCGTCAGCCGGATATTACGTTGGCAAAAAGCAAACTGAAGTGGCAGCCTACTATTGAATTGGAAGAAGGGCTGTGCCGCATAATTGAATATTTCAGTAAGTATCGTTCTTGAATAAACACGATCTTGATAACGGGAAAAAATATAATACAAAGATGAACATGGAAATAAATCCTTCTGAGTACAAGATTCTCATCGTAGACGATGTGATGTCCAACGTATTGTTGTTGAAGGTACTCTTAACAAATGAGAAGTTTGCGATTGCTACGGCCAACAATGGGCAGCAGGCTTTGGAACAGGTGGATAAGGAGCATCCGGACTTGGTTCTGCTGGATGTAATGATGCCGGATTTAAGTGGGTTTGAAGTTGCACAACGTCTCAAGTCCAATCCCGATACGGCAGATATTCCAATCATCTTTTTAACTGCACTGAACAGTACAACGGATATTGTGAAAGGTTTCCAGGTAGGAGCCAATGATTTTATATCCAAACCTTTCAACAAGGAAGAATTGATTATTCGTGTAACTCACCAGATTTCGTTGGTGGCGGCCAAACGTATTATATTGAATAAGACAGAAGAACTTCAGCGCACCATTGCCGGACGTGATAAGTTGTATTCGGTCATAGCACATGACCTGCGTTCCCCGATGGGGTCGATCAAGATGGTGCTGAATATGATGATTCTTAATCTTCCTGTCGAAAAGATCGGCAGTGAAATGTACGAACTGCTGACAATGGCTAATCAGACAACGGAAGACGTCTTCTCATTACTGGATAACTTGTTGAAGTGGACGAAGAGCCAAATCGGTAATTTGAATGTTGTGTATAAGGATATCGATGTAGTGGAAGTGGTAGACAGCGTGATTGATGTGTTCAACATAGTAGCCGGCTTGAAGAAGATTACCATTCGTGAGGAAAAAACGGAGAAACTGCCTGTCAGTGCCGATATTGATATGCTGAAAACCGTTATCCGTAATCTGCTGAGTAATGCCATTAAGTTCAGCAACGAGAATTCCGAAGTGGTGGTGAAAATGGAAGAACAGGGAGATATGGCGGTAATCAGTGTAAAGGATAACGGTTGCGGTATCGATGAAGAGGGGCAAAAGAAATTACTGCACACAGATACGCATTTCAGTACATTCGGGACGAACAATGAAGAAGGTTCAGGATTGGGATTGCTGTTATGCCAGGACTTTGTTGTGAAGAATGGCGGCAAGCTGTGGTTCACATCTAAGAAAGGAGAAGGGTCCACATTCTATTTCTCTGTTCCGTTGAAGAAGTAATCAGTCCCATTGGGGTGATTGCGCATATTGAGTTGTGCGCGATGATAATATTTCAGGCATGGATTACATATAAGGCTCTTTCAAGGAGCATCTGCTGCTGTGTAGCTTTCGTGTAATCCATGCCTGCCTTTATTTTTTGCATAGGCTTCTGAAGTCGCAGTATTCACACTTTCCGTTATCTTCCGTTTGGCTGAAAGTCTCTTCCGGATTGTATATTTCCTTTAGAAGGGCTGATAGCCTTTCACGAAACTCATCTTCATAAAATGCAAAGTTGCTGACCGGTATTTTAGGCTGGCGCGGTGCGCCCATTTCGATAACGGGCGAGTAGTTCTCGGATGCTGCACGATGAATGTATAGCAGCGACGGAGCTGCTTTCAATGTTTGTTTGCGGCACATAATGGCAGCATACAGGAAGGTCTGGAAGATGTAGTTCGGACGGTTATCGGCGGGGACAAACAGCTGCTCTATGTTTTCTGGAGTTCTGGGAGTGCCGCCTGTCTTATAGTCTACAATACGCAGCGTATCGTCTTTGCTATCCATACGGTCTATCGTGCCGCCAATATTCAGAGGAAGTATTCCCAAAGGAGTCTCTATCTCTACTGTTTCCGTAACTTTCTGCTCCATAGCTTCCATGTGAAAAGGAGCATAGTGCAGGTCATTGCGCAGCAGTTGCCGCAAATAGGATGCAATGACTTTGGAGTGAATAAGCTGCGTCCCGTTATATTCGGGCTGTTCGTTGGCTTGTACATGAAAGAGTTCCTCTTTGAATGCATTGTCTACGTATGTTTGCAACTTCACGTCATTGCGCAACAGCTGTTCCAGATCTTCCTTGCGTATTTCTTTTCCATTGGCTGTAAGGTCTTGATATACCAATTCGGCAGAACGGTGGAAAATTGTTCCGAACAGGGCGGAGTCTATCTCGGCACTCACTTCATCGGGAGCTTTCAGACCGGCAACGTAGCGGTAATAAAACTTTAGACGGCAATCCAGATAGGTGTTGAGCGCCGAGGGTGAAAAGAGCGCGTCAGGATGTTGCCGGATGTCGTATGCGTTGTACATCCGCTGAAGTACCTCATTTGTTTTATGTATTTCTATTGCAAGACTGTGCTGGGGAGATTGTCCTGCTTCCAGATACTCGCGTGAGATGTCGTGTGGAGATTCCACAAGGAACTGAAGCATGAAACGTGACATTTCCCCCCGGTTCAGTCCGTCGGATGCCGTATTATATAATAAGGTGATATTTTCTGCCCGTTGTATGAGCCGGTAGAAGTAATAGGCATATACCGAGTTCTTGTGCTCAATGGTAGTCATTCCGAATGCTTTGCGCAGGTTGTAGGGGATGAAAGATGAGTCACCGCCGTTTTTAGGAAGCTGGCCTTCGTTGAGGGACAACATAATCAGGTTGCGGAAGTCAAGATTACGGGTTTCCAATACTCCCATGACTTGCATGCCGATGGCAGGCTCGCCATGAAACGGGATGTTGGTCGAGGTGAGCAGGCGGTTCATCAGGCGTTTCAGCGTATCTGTCTGAAGGGTCAGCCCATCACTTTCTATCAGATTAAGCAAACGGTTGACGAGGGTGTAGCTTTTGAACAGGGATTCCCGGTAAAGCTGGTTGAAGATGTCATTCTCATCTTTCTCCTGACGGTAGACAACGGCTACTTCGCGCAGCAGTTCGGTGAGATAACGGCAGATGGACGCGATACCGTTTTGCGGAGTGAATACACGTTCAAGAAAAGCATCTTTTTTTAGTTCCGACGGGAGGGGGTAGAAGCGGTTGTCTTTGGTGAGTTGGTGTTCCAGATCATCGGCGGCAGCGGATAGTTGCCGGGTATATGGATGCTTTAATATGGCAAGTACCGCTTCGTAGGTGTAGCGTCCCGTATCCCGACGGTAACCGGTGGTTTGCAGTTCCATAAGCGCGCTGATATAACTATATACGGGTGTCTGCGCCAATGGGAATCCCATGGTTATATTGACGTTTTCCACTTCCGGGGGAATGGAATGAAGTACGGGCAGCAACAGTGTTTCATTGCATAATACAATGGCATTTTCTTTCTCCTTGCTCGTTTCGGCATCGTTTTTCATAACAGTGCGCACCCATTCAGGCAGGTAGCGGGCTTGTGCGTTTTCCGTCGGGGCGGATATGAACCGGACTTTCTTGGGATGTCTCAAGGCATCGAAAGCTGTTTCGGGCAACTGGTTGGGAAACAACTTTAAATTGCGCAGTATGAATTCGCCCGCTTCGTGGACGTATGGCGGTTGCTGCTCATGGGGCAGGCGGGTATAGAATATGTCGTAGTCCCAGTAGAACATAGCCTTGCCGGCATCTTGCAGGAGTTGGAAGAAGCGGGTTTCCACTTTGTTCAGCACGTTGAAGCCGACGAACACATAGCGGTCATAACGCAGTAGTCCGGTGTCAAGCCCTTCTATGACATGGCGATACATCATGCCTTCATAGGCGATGCCCAGTTCGGAGAGATTCTTTCGGTAGTGTCTGTAAATGTCGCCCAGCTTATCCCAGAGGGAGATGAATTTCTCCTTGAGTTGTGTGCGTTTGTCGATGGAGAAGTTTTGGAAGAACTGCTGTATGGCTTCTTCTTGTTCTTTGTCGAGGAAGTCGTAGTTGTCCATGATGTTCTTCAGGTCTTGTAAGTTGCAGAAAAGCCTGTTTGCATCGACAAGGTTCTTGTCTACGTCATCGAAATCGCTGATGAGCAATTCACCCCAGAAATAGAAATCATCCAAAGGTTCCTCGCTGTGTGTTTCTTCACAAAACACTTTGTATAGTTCGCATACCAGACGAATCGGGTCGCCCGGTTTCAGCGGCGAAAGCTGGCGGAACAGTTCGCTGATGTTAACGTAAGCGGGTGACCACAACGGACGGTCGCTCTCTGCTGCCAGGTATTCGTTGAAAAACAAGCTGGCGCGTTTGTTTGGGAATACGATTGCTGTACGTGACAGGTCGCTTCCTATCTTGGAATAAAGGTCTTGGGCTACTGTTTGGAGGAATGTTTTCATACTTTCTCTATTATTTCTTCTTCTACATACCACAGATACCCGCTGATGGCATTTGCATCATACCCCATGCGGACGAGTAATTCTATGTACCCTTGTACCTGCTTGTTATATCTCTTGCTGGGCTTACCGAACTTGAAGTCGACAACTACGATTGTACCGTTGCGCATCATTACGCGGTCCGGGCGCCGGTTACGGAGTTCTCCGTTTTCCTGCCAGATAATGTCGCACTCGTTGAATAGTTGCCAAGTCCCGGAATACCAGTCTTTGATTTGCGGTTGCGAGAAAGCCCTATGGGTCAACTCCCGTATTTCTTCCTCTGTTTCGGTACGCCCGATAACACCTTCGAATACCAAACGGTTGATGGCATCATCAATATCCTCTTCTGTTTCGATGGCGGAGAAAAGCGTATGCAGCAAGCGCCCCCGGTTGATGAAACGCTGGCTGGACTCGGCTTCGTCCACTCCGGCAATGAAGTCGGCGGAACGGTTGGACTGGCGGAATTCAATGTCGTGTCGCATGCTCTCCATGTGTACCGGAAGTTTCACCGGTTTTTGTGCGAGCTTATTCACGACTTTGCTTTCCGTATTTCCTGCAGAGTGAGGAGACTTTTCCTCCGACGGGCATGTCGTTCCGCTTTCATAGATCTTCTCATCTTCGTTCCAACTGCCTTCTCCCGCTTGGGCAACTCGCGGCAGGGCAGCAGAAAGAAGTTCTGCCATTGTGCCTTTTTGGTCCTTCTTGCTCCATAAGATCAGGTTCTTCCCGGCGCGGGTAAATGCCACATAAAGCAGGTTCAGGTTGTCCACCCATAGTTGCAGCCTCTCGTTGAGGTAGTCCTGCCGGTAAACGGATTCAGCCATTGTGGAAGAGTAGTTGACAGGAACAAGGTCTATTGAATTGTAAGGCGATTCGGGGGCGGTACACCACACTAACTGGTTGTATGTTTCGTTCTCCAGTTTCCAGTCGCAGAAGGGGATGAGGACCGTATGGAACTCCAGCCCTTTGGACTTATGGATGGAGAAGATGCGTATGCCGTCCATCTCTCCGCTGGGGATTGTCTTGGAGCAGAGGGTTTCATCCCAATAGCGGATGAAGCTGTCGAGGTCGGAAGAGTTGCTTTGCAGATATTCCGTCACAGCATCGAAGAATGCAAACAGATAGGCATCCTGTTTCCCAATGCTGCCCATGTTGAACAGCGTGAACAGTTCTTCCAACAGTTCGTACAAGGGCATCAGGCGTAATTCATCCATGCGGGAGATAAATTCTGCTGGGAGCACTGTCGCCATATCGGCAGTCAGCAGTTGGTGCCAGTCTGCAGGATTTCCTCCCGCCTTTCCGGTTTCCGTTCCTTGCTCATGGCTGGTCTGCAGTTTGTAATTTGCGATTAACGAAGCTCTTGCTATCTTTTCTTCCGGATTGGACAGGTAGCGTAAGGCGTCTATCAGCATGCAGATGGCAAGGGAGGCATCCAGACGGAACGCTTCGTCCGACACAATAGGAAGATGTAACTCCTTGTCGAAGTAGTCGGCAATAGATGGTATGTTCTTGTTCTTACGCACAAGGATGGTGATATCGTTCAGCTTCACACCTGCTGAAAGCAGCCTTTGTACTTCTTCACCCAGAGCCGATAAGGTTTTTTCGGCATAGCTCTGTTCTTCATCAGGCTCTATGAAGGAGACTTTGACATAACCTTTGTTGTCTGTTTTAGGAGATTCCTGGGCAACATCGGCGTAGGCTTCTTTCAGGGGAAAGCATTCTTCTTTCAGTTCCTCCAAGTATAGTGTGTTCAGATGGTCTACCGCGGCGGTAAACAGGCGGTTGTTGAAATTGATGACATTTGTTTCGCTTCGGCGGTTGATCTTCAGAGTTTTCACGCGTACCGGGAAAGGGAACGGGAGTTGGGATTCAGACCGGGTGCTTCCCAGACTGTTCAATATTCCCCAGTCGCCGTTTCGCCAGCGGTAAATGGATTGTTTCACATCACCCACAATAAGGCTGTCTGCTCCTTGCGAAAGTCCTTCGAGCAACAGTAGCCGGAAGTTGTCCCACTGCATGCGGCTTGTATCCTGAAACTCATCTATCATTACGTTGCGGATATTGGCGCCTATTTTTTCAAATACGAAAGAGGAATCGCCTTCGTGTACTAACTTATGCAGTAAAGCGCTGGTGTCGGATAGCAGGAATCGGTTGTGCTCGCGGTTCAATGTGCGTACTTCCTCATCGATATGGTTGAGCAGTTGCAGCTTATTAAGATGTTGCAGTGAGAGACGGCAACTGTTTATCGTACGGTTCTTCTGTGGACGTAGCCGCTCTGCGTCTTGGAGTAAAGGTATTAGGCTGTTTTCTGCCAGTCGGATAATGTCGTCCTTGCGCGAAGATGTTTTGGTAGCCCAGTTCTTGGCATCTGCCAGGCAGTTTTGCAACGTGACATTCATGACATCTTTGTCTGACAGCCGCCCGTCGCGCAACTTGCGGAAATAGCTGCCTATGCCGCGTGCACCGCCTTTCAAATCTTCAGGTACGAGGGCATGTCCGTCCAACTCGCCTTCAAACTGGTCGTAGAAACCTTTCATCTGTTCCAATGCATCGGTCTCCATTTCGCGCAATACATCCCGGTAGAGTTTTATTGCTTCCGGAGAACGGAGTTTGAGCCGAAGTCCTTCGCCACGTTCTATGTAACTTTCATCAAAGATGTTCCGTCCGAAGCTTTTGACTTCGTTGGAGACATTCCAGCGTTTGTCATCGGCAATGCGCTCGTTGATATAGTCCAGCAGCCATGCCAGTACGGGTGAGGAAGGGGTGAGCTTTTCAATCATACTGTCGACAGCATCACTCAGGACATCGGTATTGTTTAACTCAATATTCAGGTTGGGACTGAGTTCCAGTTCGCGGGCAAGGTTGCGCATGACGGACTGGAAAAAGGAGTCGATTGTCTCCATGCGGAAACGGCTGTAATCGTGCAGCATATATTGCAATGCCATTCCTGCACGCCGGCGCAGTTCTTTGTCGGAAAGGGGAGAGGAAGCCAAATCCTCTTTGATGCGTTTCAGATAGGCGTCTGATGCAGGATCTTCTTTCCAAATGCCATAAAGTTGCGTCAGAATGCGCTCCTTCATTTCTGCCGTAGCTTTATTGGTGAAGGTTACGGCAAGTATCTGCCGATAGGCGCGGGGATTAAGGATCAGAAGTTTGATGTATTCCACAGCCAGCGTGAAGGTTTTTCCCGAACCGGCTGAGGCTTTGTATACTAATAGTTCCATGTGGATATGCAGCTTTGAAGTTTGACTACAAACATACGGAAAAATCACGAGAAAGGCTTAAGTATAACGCGAAAAACAGGTATGCAGAAAAGGACCGCCCTCATTTGTCTGTAAGGTGCGGTCCTTTATGTATATCTTTAATAAAGTTTTATGAGGTTTTGTCAGAGAACAGGCGTTTGGAATAAAAAAGTAAAAGAAGGACTTTCCTTCAAGTCCTTTACGGCATCCCCTGCATATATTTCGCCGTTGGTCAGCGATAGTTTTTTTATAGCGGCTTTAGGGCTGAAATCTATTTTCTTCAAATCGAGCCAGAATAGGTTAGGAGTGAGAGTTGACTCAAAATAATAGACTTTGTCTTTCTGATTGGAGACCGAACGCCAGCGGGTGGAAGAGATATGAGGCTTGTCCGGTGTGGTAATTCCGAACGGGACGGATACGGTACGCATCACGCTCAATACGCTGGGCACTGCAATCTTTGCGTCTGCCGTCTGCGGAATGGCATGGATGTAGAATGATGCGCGTACAAAACGGTCGCTGGAACGGTTGGTTCCCGGCAACATCTGCAATCCACCGACCTCTTTCCAGTAATCGTTAATGGCTAATTGGTATTCATATCTGGGTGAGTTGGTCATTACCTGATACTCTTTACCTTCGTGAATATTAAGCTTTCCGTTCAGGTATTCCAAGATAGCGGTATTTCCCGTTTCGTCCGTAATAGCCAGATGCAGGGTGGAAGCCGAACCGTTCGGCATTTGGGGAGCATCGATTCGGAATGTCTCTTTCTTCAGTTCGTCTACGGCTTCGCGTACGGTGGCGAAGTTATCAAGTACGTATTGTGTCCAAATGCTGATGCCCATTGTCGGACGGGTATCTCCGGGACGATCATATACAGACTCGGGCAGGAACAGAAGGCTGGCTACCAACCCTTTTTCGTTCATGCCGTCGCACGTACCGATGTCGTAGCCTGTTGCAATGACACTGCCGTATTTGGAAGTCCACTTCACTGTTTCGCCTTTATTGTATCCGGCTCTTTGTATCCCTCGGGGAAATACATAAATATTACTCATTATATCTTCTTTCCAGTCCATTGTACGACCTGTGACAACCATATTGTCCGGTCCGATGTAAGTGGCACGCGTGCATGCGTCCGCTTGCTGTACGCCTGAGGAAAATAAGGCAGCTAAGACTGCCAATGCTACCGCTACTCTTTTTGTATTCATAATCTTGTTGATTAAATGATTTATATACAAGGAGTAACAAATGTGGCATCAAACAGTTTCGTGTAAACCGTTTTTTTAGATTCTATTCTGTTTTTTCTTTCAGCAGTTCTTCCATTTTCAGCACTTCATCACGATATTGCGCCGCTTCGATGAAGTCGAGTTTCTTGGCAGCTTCCTGCATCAGTTTCTTGGTGCGCTCGATGCTCTTTTCAAGCTGGTTGCGGCTCATGTACTGAACAATAGGGTCTGCGGCGAGCATGGAGGTACTCTCTTGTTCCACATAAGGACGGGGCGCGTTTCCTGACAGTTTTTCCTTTCCGGTTCCACTTTCGGCAAATCCTTCTGTACCGGCGAATACGTTGAGACTTTTGGCTTTTTTGATTTGTTGAGGCGTGATGCCATGTTCTTCGTTGTATTTCAGCTGCTTTTCGCGGCGGCGGTTGGTCTCGTCGATGGTCAGTTGCATGCTTTCCGTAATTTTGTCGGCATACATGATGACCATGCCGTTAACGTTGCGGGCGGCACGTCCGGCAGTCTGCGTCAGCGAACGGTGGGAACGGAGAAATCCCTCCTTGTCCGCATCCAGAATAGCAACAAGGGATACTTCCGGCAAGTCCAGTCCTTCACGTAGAAGATTGACGCCGACCAGTACGTCATATTCGCCTTCGCGTAAATCACTCATAATCCTTACGCGCTCCAGTGTATCCACATCACTATGGATATAGTTGCACTTCACGTTGTTATTGAGAAGATATTCCGTCAATTCTTCTGCCATGCGCTTGGTCAGAGTGGTGATGAGCGTGCGCTCGTTGCGTTCGATGCGTAACTGAATTTCTTCCATTAAGTCGTCTATCTGGTTGTGGCTGGGGCGTACTTCGATAATGGGATCCAGCAAGCCGGTCGGACGGATTACCTGCTCTACAACAATACCTTCAGATTGCATCAGTTCGTAATCGGCAGGTGTGGCGCTGACGTATATAACCTGTTTTGCCATTGATTCAAACTCCTCGAACTTCAACGGACGGTTGTCCATTGCTGCGGGAAGCCGGAAGCCGTATTCTACCAAGTTTGTCTTTCGGGCGCGGTCGCCGCCATACATGGCACGTATCTGCGGAACGCTCACATGGCTTTCGTCGATGACTATGAGAAAATCCTCGGGGAAAAAATCCAGCAGGCAGTAGGGACGGGTGCCTGCCGCACGTCCGTCAAAATAGCGCGAATAGTTTTCTATGCCTGAGCAATGGCCTAATTCGCGCATCATTTCCATATCGTAAGTTACACGTTCCTGCAGGCGTTTGGCTTCGAAAGGGCGCCCCTCGTTCTCAAACCATTGCACTTGTTTGTGCAAGTCGTCTTCTATCTCATGGATAGCCCGCAAGGTGGCTTCTTTGGTTGTCATAAACAAGTTGGCGGGATATATCTTATAGGCGTCGAACCGGGCTATCATAACACCACTCACCGGGTCCACCTCTTCGATGCTGTCTATTTCATCTCCCCAAAAAACGATGCGTAGAAGATTGTCGGCATAGGCCAGGTAGATGTCTACCGTATCACCTTTCACGCGGAAGTTGCCGCGGTTCAGGTCTATGTCATTACGGACATAAAGGCTGTCTACAAGTCGTCGGAGAAATACATTGCGACTGTAATTCTTTCCTTGTTGCACTTCGATTACATTATTATAGAAGTCTGCCGGATTTCCCATACCGTAAATACATGATACGGAAGAGACTACCACCACGTCTTTGCGCCCGGAAAGCAGGGCGGAAGTGGCGGCAAGCCGGAGTTTGTCGATTTCGTCATTGATAGCGAGATCTTTTTCTATGTAAGTGTCCGAGGAAGGAAGATAGGCTTCGGGTTGGTAATAATCATAGTAGGACACATAATATTCTACCGCATTGTTCGGAAAGAATCCTTTGAACTCGCTGTACAACTGTGCTGCCAGCGTCTTGTTATGGCTCAATATGAGCGTAGGTTTGTTGATGTTGGCTATGACGTTGGCAATGGTAAACGTTTTTCCGGAACCTGTTACACCAAGTAAGGTCTGTGCGTGAACTCCCTCACGCACGCCTTCGGTAAGTTGTGCAATTGCTTCCGGCTGGTCACCGGTAGGGTGATAGGCGGATGTTAACTCGAATTTGTTCATTTCATCAGGATTGTCGGGCAAAGATAGGAAAGGTATGAAAATAAAGCAACTTAATGTATCGAAAAACATGGTTACTCCCATAACTCCTTGCTCCATAAAACGGAAAAATGAATGAAATGTATATAAAAAATACTATGATGTACCACCACTTCCATACCCCTCTCAGAACATGCTCCTGCAAGGGTGACAATGACTCACTGACTGAATGCCTTTCAGTCAGTGAGTCATTGCCTTTCAGTCCCTGACTGAATGGGACTCCTTCTTTGAGTCATTGCCGGCAAGTCTGGAATAAAGGCGCTTATGTAATTATATAATACTTTTCAGGCTTTTAAAAAACATTGGAGTTTTTTGTGTTGAAAATTTGTGAATTCGTAAGTAAAACATATCTTTGCGGTATCAAATTAATAACAACCATTAATGTAATACAACAAAAACATGATTTGGAATGAGAGTATCGAATGTATGGATCGCGAAAGCCTTCGTAAAATCCAAAGCATTCGTCTTAAAAAGACTGTGGAGCGTGTATATCATGACACTCCTTTCTACCGCAAGAAAATGCAGGAATTGGGAATCACTCCTGATGACATCAACAGCATTGACGATATTGTGAAACTGCCTTTTACTACGAAATACGATCTCAGGGATAACTATCCTTTTGGACTTTGCGCTGTTCCTATGAGCCAGATAGTTCGTATCCACGCCTCCTCCGGTACTACCGGAAAGCCCACTGTGGTGGGGTACACGCGTAAGGACCTTTCGGCCTGGTCGGAGTGTCTGTCACGCGCTTTTACGGCTTATGGCGCCGGCAGTTCGGATATTTTTCAGATATCATACGGATACGGGCTCTTTACCGGCGGGCTGGGTGCTCATGCCGGTGCTGAAAATATCGGTGCTTCCGTAATTCCAATGTCCAGCGGTAATACGGAGAAGCAAATAACGCTGATGCATGATTTCGGTTCGACGGTTCTTTGTTGCACGCCTTCTTATGCTCTGTATCTGGCGGATGCCATTAAGGACTCCGGGTTTCCGCGTGAAGAGTTCAAACTGAAGTTCGGCGCTTTCGGGGCAGAGCCATGGACAGAGAATATGCGTCGTGACATTGAAACGAAATTGGGAATAAAAGCTTATGACATCTATGGGTTGAGCGAGATAGCCGGCCCCGGTGTAGGATACGAATGTGAGTGCCAGCATGGTACGCATCTCAATGAAGACCATTATTTCCCGGAAATCATAGACCCGAAAACGCTTGAGCCGGTTGCACCGGGCGAAACAGGAGAATTGGTGTTTACGCATCTCACCAAAGAAGGAATGCCTTTGTTGCGCTATCGCACTAAAGACCTTACGGCTTTGCACTATGACAAATGTCCTTGTGGGCGTACATTGGTCCGCATGGACCGCATCCTCGGGCGTAGTGACGATATGCTTATTATACGCGGTGTAAACGTATTCCCCACACAGATTGAGTCTGTTATTCTTGAGATGCCTGAGTTTGAACCGCATTATCTGCTGCTTGTCGATCGAAAGAACAATACGGATACTATGGAACTGCAAGTGGAAGTCCGTCCGGAATATTACTCTGATGAGATTAACAAGATGCTGGCCTTGAAGAAAAAACTTACAGCACGTTTGCAAAGCGTATTAGGCTTGGGCGTGGATGTCCGGTTGGTGGAACCGCGCAGCATCGAGCGTAGTGTAGGTAAAGCGAAACGCGTAATTGATAACCGAAAACTGTAAAACAAGATATTATGGTAGCAAAACAACTTTCTATTTTTCTGGAGAACAAGTCAGGCCGCCTTACGGAAGTGACGGAAGTTCTTGCCAAAGAAGGTGTCAACCTTTCTGCTCTTTGCATAGCCGAGAATGCTGATTTTGGTATTCTTCGCGGCATTGTCTCTGAACCGGATAAAGCATATAAGGCTTTAAAGGATAATCATTTTGCTGTCAATGTAACGGATGTGGTGGGAATCAGTTGCCCCAATATCCCGGGTTCATTGGCAAAAGTTCTCCGCTGCCTGTCCGATGAAGGTGTGTTTATTGAATATATGTACTCTTTTGCCAATGGGCAGACCGCCAATGTCATTATCCGTCCTAACGATATGGAAAACTGTATTCGTGTATTGACGGAAAAAAAAGTAGATCTGCTGGCTGCAAGCGATCTGTATAAATTGTAAAAAAGAAATCAGTGATTAATGATTAGTGTATTGCGCTCTCTTGTTGCATAGCCTCCTAATCATTAATCACTAAACACACATCAAACTCTCTCTCCCCATTCGTTCTCCAAATTATTCCTCTTCATCTTTGTTTTTGAAAAATTAAGGTGCGTATCGTTGTTTAATTCGATATGAACCTCTATCTTTGCGCATTATTTGAATAAAAGTAATGAAGAAGAACATCCTTATAACTCTGCTTGCAGCACTGCTGCTCTCCTCATGTGGAGAATACAACAAGTTGCTGAAAAGCACAGACTACGAATACAAGTATGAAGCGGCAAAGAATTACTTCGCAAAAGGTCAGTATAATCGTGCTGCGACTTTGTTGAACGAGTTGATTGCCATTCTTAAAGGTACTGACAAAGCTGAAGAATCACTTTATATGCTGGGTATGAGTTATTATAACCAGAATGATTATCAGACTGCCGCTCAAACATTCACCCAATATTACAATGTGTATCCGCGTGGTACGTTTACCGAGCTGGCACGTTTTCATGCCGGAAAGGCTTTGTATCTGGATACGCCGGAACCCCGTTTGGACCAGTCCGGTACATACAATGCAATCCAGCAATTACAGATGTTTTTGGAGTATTTTCCGAACAGTGCAAAGAAAGACGAAGCTCAAAACATGATTTTTGCTTTGCAGGACAAATTGGTTATGAAAGAATATCTTTCTGCTAAGCTCTATTATAATTTGGGCAATTACTTAGGAAATAATTATGAGTCTTGCGTCATTACGGCGCAGAACGCTTTGAAAGATTATCCTTATACTAATATGCGTGAGGATTTGTCTATCCTCATCTTGCGTGCCAAGTATGAAATGGCGGTATTCAGTGTGGAAGATAAAAGAGAGGAACGCTATCGCGAAGCAGTAGATGAATATTATGCTTTTAAGAATGAATTCCCTGAAAGTAAATATATGAAAGATGCCGACCGTATCTTTAAAGAAGCGCAGAAAATATTGAAAGATTGACAGATAAAGAGAATATTATTGTTATAGAATAAAATTAATTTAGATAAAAATTATGGATTACAGAAAGACAAATGCTCCTACTACTACGGTTACTCGTGACATGATGGAATTGTGTGAAGATACAGGTAATGTATATGAAACCGTAGCGATTATTGGTAAGCGTGCCAATCAGATCAGTGTTGAAATTAAAAATGATCTTTCTAAGAAGTTGGCGGAATTTGCTTCCTATAATGACAACCTTGAAGAAGTGTTTGAAAATCGCGAACAGATTGAAATCTCCCGTTATTATGAGAAGTTGCCGAAACCTACTTTGATTGCTACTCAGGAATATCTTGAGGGTAAGGTGTACTATCGTAATCCTTCTAAGGAAAAAGAAAAATTGCAGTAATGATACAACGTATTCAATCCGTTTATTTGTTATTGGTAACTGTCCTTCTGGTCGTAACTCTTTGTTTGCCGGCGGGAGAGTTTATTGGTTCGGACGGGATAGTGGCTCATGTTTTCAAACCGTTGGGAGTGGCTTTGGCCGATGGTGGCTTTCAGTCTACATGGGGATTGTTCGGTATTCTTTTATTGAGTGCGATTATCTCATTGTGCACTATCTTCCTATTCCGTAACCGTATGTTGCAAGTCCGTATGACTATCTTTGGCAGCCTTCTGCTGATTGGTTATTACATTGCTTTCGTGGTATTTGTGTTCATTTTGAAAGAAGATTTGAATGTAACGAGCTTCCAATTAGGTTGGGCTTTGTGCCTTCCGGCTGTATGTATCATACTGAACTATTTGGCTTTCCGTTCCATCTATCGGGATGAACTGATGGTGAAAGCGGCAGACAGATTAAGATAATAAAAACTGTTTCGATAAGAAACGGATATATACAATAAAAGCGGGACATGGTTTTAAACCATGTCCCGCTTTTATTATTGTCAGAGGTTTATACTGTTATTTCTTCAGATCGAATAAGTAAGTGATCTTTGCAGTGATGACCCCATGGGCCGAACGGGAGAAGTAGTCTTTCTTTGTACTGCTGTAAAAATCGGATAAAGCGTAATAGTATCGGCCTTCTACCAAAAAGTGCCCGATTTTAGTACGAAGCTCCACACCGGCTCCACCTGTGATACCATAGTCAAACTTATTATCTACGGCTTTATCGTGTTGTTCAACGGTTATTCCGGTATAATTGTCCCAATCGCCACCTATTGTGTAACTGTCGCTAAGAAAAAAGCCTATCTGCGGACCTGCATGAACAAAAAACTGTAATCCTCTGTCTTTGCCGAAAGCCAAATGCGCAAGGAAGGGAATTTCTATGTAATTCATTTTACGCGTGTATTGCAATTCGGGGTAGTCCTGATAAAACTCATCCCAACCATGTTGCGAGAAATTTAACTCAATCTGTGCACCGCATATCATACTGAAGTATTTTTCGGAAATATAACGGGCTGTCAGTCCGCCATTGATACCCATCAGGTTATTCTGGCGGACTCTGGGAGAGAAACTTACGCTATTCAGGTTGATACCGCCGTTAATGCCCACAGAAAAGTTATGGCGTTGTTCGCCTATCTGTGCGCTTGCCGGCAAGGCACATGTTCCTGCCAAAAGTGCTGTTCCTATAATTGTTTTTAGTCTCATTTTCTTAAATTGCAATTTACGAGTTGCTTGTCATCGAATGGCTGTAAATCGTCTTTAATCGAAATCAAGCTTTATCAGCTCAAAGTTTTTGGTGAAACGTACAAAGAATACTTTCCGGTTGATGAAGCCGCCCCAGTTGTTGACACGTTGGAACTTGAAGCCGGTCTGAATAGGGACAAGGTCCATTTTATCCAAGTTCTTTTCAAGTCCCGAACCATATCTGGATAGGCCTTTGAGGAAGAAATAGCCGGTATCGAACCCCAGCATGCCGAACTTCGGATAACGCTCGTCCATCTCTTTTCCATACCATTTGCGATAACTCTTTGTGAAGGTTATGGCTGCCGGCAGCAGGTTGTTCGTATAGAAAGAGGAATAGAAGTAAGTATCCAGCTCAAAGAATGCTTCAAGGTGATCTTTGGTGTACGTCTGCCATTCCGGATAGCCGAAGAGATGTACACGACTGTCAGGCTGTTCGCGCACCAGCAATGTCAATTGCGGCAGTATTTTGATTAGGGTAATATTGCTTCCCGAAGTGGGGATAAAAATATTCTCGCGATCGTTGCGTAATACGGCTTTCATAGACTCTACGGTAGCATCCTCCTTCAATGATTTTGTGGGTATGGAACGGTTGCGCAATTCCTCTTTCAGTCCTTTTATGAACTCCGCTTTGTCTTTAGTGTCCTGGCTGGCTTCAATAAAGATAACATTGGCGTTGGGGAACTGGCGGACAAAATGGTCGTACACTTCCGAGTAAAGGTAGGATTGGGGAGTATTGATCTGATATACCGACGGATTGCGGAATACAGTATTATCCTTGGATGTAAACGGTATCACCAAGCGTATATCATGCTGGTCGGCAAAATCGGCCAGCGGCTTGATATGCTGTTGGTGCAACGGGCCGAAAATGATATCCATGTCTTTCATCTCGTTTTTGCCAAGTATGGAATTCAGAGATGAGGTGGAAGGGCCTGTACTGTATGTAAAAAGATCGATAGAAGTGCCTGTGCGCTTCAAACTGTCTACTGCCATGAGGAAACCTTCATAGTATTCCACCATTTTTGCAGATTCGCTTTTGCTTGCTCCGTCAGATAAAAACGGAAGAATAACAGCTGCCTTGATAACATTGATACGCTCGTTGCTCTTTTTGTTCTCACTGAACAATTCACTGTCGCTTGGCGCTGTCGCTTGAGGATGCGTATTTTGCTGTATCTGGGTGGAAGGATAGGGGATACAGAGAAATGAACCTTTCTTTATTTTATTTTCCCCCTGCAATTCCGGATTGACGGCAATGAGCTCAGCTTCCGTAATGCCATACTTCCGGCTGATGCTGAATACGGTTTCTTTCCGTTTCACCTTGTGCATATCGCGGCAACGTGATTGCACCGGAGCTTGGACAGATGTGTTTCCGGTGGGAGATGTAGCGGAAAGTCCGGTGGTGTTCGTTGTGGCAGTAGCCGCGTCCGTAGAGGATGGAATCCGGATAACCTGCCCGATGCGGAAGTTCTCTGCGCTCAGTCCGGGATTGGCGTCGCATATGTCTTTCGCCGAGACATTGTATTTTACGGTAAGCCGGTAAAGGGTTTCACCGGATTCTATGGTGTGGAAAGTTTCTTTCTGTGAATTGGCATCCGTACGTGGAATACGTAAGGTGCGTCCTACGTATATCTTGTCATCACTTCCCGGATTTAGTTTCACTATGTCTGCCTGGCTGATGTTATACATGCTGGCAATGGAATATAGGCTCTGACCTTTTTCTATTGTATGCAGAAAATAAGATTGGTTTTCTTGTGCGTTTACACCGAAACTACATGCACCGGCAAGCAGCAAGGAGCAGAAAATACGATTGATAGTTTTCATTCAGTAATCGTTGGTTTATGTTTACAATTTCCCAAAGTAGCTGCAAAGTTAGTAATATTGTCCTATTTTAACCAAAGGATTGCGTTAAGAAATAATATTGTGCATTTCAAAACCGAAAAATATGTCTTTTCGGCTGATATTCGGCCGGAAACCTTTATTTTTGCACAAATTCATTAATTAAAATATGCAAGAAGAAACAGAATATATCAATGTATACGGAGCGCGTGTACATAATTTGAAGGACATTGATGCTGAAATTCCCCGTAATAGCCTGACGGTCATCACCGGGTTGAGCGGAAGTGGCAAGTCATCTTTAGCGTTCGATACGATATTTGCTGAAGGCCAACGCCGGTATATTGAAACCTTTTCCGCTTATGCCCGTAACTTCCTGGGGAATCTGGAACGTCCTGATGTAGACAAGATTACAGGCTTGAGTCCGGTGATTTCCATTGAGCAGAAGACAACCAATAAAAATCCGCGTTCCACCGTAGGTACGACAACGGAAATATACGATTATCTTCGCCTGCTGTACGCTCGTGCCGGTGAGGCTTATTCTTATGTTTCCGGTGAGAAAATGATGAAATACACCGAAGAGCAAATCCTTGATCTTATTCTGAATGATTATAAAGGAAAACGTATTTACATTCTTGCTCCGTTGGTACGTAGCCGTAAAGGACATTATAAGGAATTGTTCGAGCAAGTCCGGAAGAAAGGTTATCTCTATGTCCGCGTAGACGGTGTGGTGCGTGAGGCTCTTCCCGGCATGAAGCTGGACCGCTACAAGAATCATGATGTAGAAGTGGTGATTGACAAGCTGGTTGTGGCAGATAAAGACGACACTCGTTTGAAGAACAGCGTTGCCACTGCCATGCGTCAGGGAGACGGACTGCTGATGATTCTTGATGTGCAAGATGAAAGTGTGCGCCATTATAGTAAACGCCTGATGTGCCCTGTAACCGGGTTGTCTTACCGCGAACCTGCTCCTCATAACTTTTCTTTCAACTCTCCGCAGGGAGCCTGTCCCAAATGTAAAGGACTGGGTGTGGTGAATCAGATTGATATAGACAAGGTTATCCCGGATCGTGAGCTTTCCATAAGTGAGGGAGCTGTTATACCTTTGGGAAAAGCAGAGAACAGTATGATATTTTGGCAGATTACCGCATTGCTGGAGAAATATGAAGCCACGTTGAAAACTCCTGTCAAGGAACTTCCGGATGATGCCATAGATGAGATTCTGTATGGCTCGGATGAACGCATAAAGATAAAGAGTTCGCTCATTGGTACGTCATCCGATTATTTCGTTACTTTCGAGGGGGTAGTGAAGTACATTCAGATGTTGCAGGAAAAAGACGCGTCTGCCACAGCGCAGAAATGGGCAGAACAGTTTGCCAAGACAGCTGTTTGTCCGGAGTGTCATGGAGCGAAACTGAATAAAGAGGCTTTGTCATACCGCATCCATGATAAAAACATCTACGAACTCTCCACAATGGACATCAATGAGCTGTATGACTGGTTGATGAACGTAGACCAATTTCTCAGCAATAAGCAGCAACAGATTGCTGTCGAAATATTAAAGGAAATCCGTACCCGTCTAAAATTCCTGCTGGATGTGGGATTGGATTATTTGTCATTGGACCGTAGTGCCGTCAGTCTTTCCGGCGGCGAAAGCCAGCGCATCCGGCTGGCCACACAGATAGGCTCGCAGTTGGTCAACGTTCTGTATATCTTGGATGAGCCCAGTATCGGATTGCACCAACGCGATAATCTGCGGCTTATTCATTCACTGAAAGAGCTGCGCGATATGGGCAACTCTGTTATCGTGGTGGAGCATGATAAGGATATGATGCTTGCTGCCGATTATGTTATTGATATGGGGCCTAAAGCGGGCCGGTTGGGCGGAGAGGTTGTCTTTGCCGGTACTCCGGGAAAGATGTTGCAGACGCATACGCTGACTTCCCAATATCTGAACGGCGAACGTGCCATCGAAGTGCCTGCCGAACGACGCAAAGGTAACGGTCATAGTCTTTGGTTGCGTGGCGCCAAAGGCAATAACCTGAAGAATGTAGATGTGGAGTTCCCGCTTGGCAAATTGATTTGTGTGACCGGTGTATCGGGCAGCGGTAAGTCTACGCTGATTAATGAGACACTTCAACCCATTCTTTCACAGAAGTTTTATCGCTCTCTTCAAGACCCTTTGGAGTACGATAGTATTGAAGGATTAGAGTATATAGATAAGGTGGTAAATGTGGACCAGTCTCCGTTGGGGCGTACTCCGCGTTCCAATCCCGCCACTTATACCGGAGTCTTTTCGGACATCCGTAACTTGTTTGTCGGTCTGCCCGAAGCTAAAATTCGCGGTTACAAGGCGGGACGCTTCTCGTTCAATGTCAGTGGGGGGCGTTGCGAAGCCTGCCAGGGCAATGGTTATAAAACTATTGAAATGAACTTCCTGCCCGACGTGTATGTTCCTTGTGAGGTCTGCCATGGCAAACGCTACAATCGGGAAACCCTGGAAGTGCGCTTCAAAGGGAAGTCTATTGCCGATGTGCTGGATATGACAATTAACCGCGCGGTGGAATTTTTTGAAAACGTGCCTCAGATTCTGAATAAGATAAAGGTAATTCAAGAGGTGGGGCTGGGTTATATAAAACTGGGACAGTCTTCTACCACGCTTTCCGGTGGCGAAAGCCAACGTGTGAAGCTTGCCACCGAACTTTCCAAGCGGGATACAGGCAAGACGCTCTATATTCTTGATGAGCCTACCACCGGACTGCACTTTGAGGATATCCGCGTGCTGATGAATGTGCTGAACAAGTTGGTCGATAAGGGCAATACGGTCGTTGTTATCGAGCATAATCTTGACGTTATCAAAATGGCAGACTATATCATAGATATGGGACCGGAAGGCGGTAAGGGCGGGGGAGAACTCCTTTCTTGCGGTACACCCGAAGAAGTGGCAAAGAGCACGAAGGGATATACTCCGAAGTTCTTGAAAGAAGAACTTCATATTTGAATATCTTAAGAGGAAAAATAATTAATCTACGATGAAAAAGATTTTTGCTCATTCGTAGTTTATAGTTTGCAAATAAGGAAATGAAAATTAATAAAACGAATGTAGCCCGGCTGCTTGATAAGGCAAAAATTGCTTATGAACTTATTCCGTATGAAGTGGATGAAAAAGATCTGAGCGCTGTACATGTTGCCGCCAGCTTGGGAGAGGACATAGAGCAGGTCTTTAAGACCTTGATATTGCATGGTGACAGGACTGGTTATTTTGTGTGCGTCATCCCCGGCGAACACGAGGTTGATTTGAAGTTGGCCGCGAAAGTTTCCGGTAACAAGAAATGCGATCTCATCCCGATGAAAGAATTGCTTCCATTAACGGGATATATTCGTGGCGGCTGTTCGCCTATCGGCATGAAAAAAGCTTTTCCTACCTATATTCACGAAACTTGCCTGCAGTTCCCTTATATTTATATAAGTGCGGGGCAACGTGGCCTGCAGCTCAAACTCAATCCGGAAGATCTGATAAAAGAAGTTCATGCCCAAGTCTGCATCCTGTTTGAGGCATAAAGGTTAGGTTTTGTCAAGAGATATTCTGTTTTCTTACCGGAAATCTCGACGAAAAGCATATATTTGCAAAAAATATAAATTAATCAATACTAATTACTAATTTACAAAAACTTATTTTTATGTTTAGCAAACACCCTAATGGATTGATTGCTGCCGCTTTGGCTAATATGGGAGAGCGTTTCGGCTTCTATATTATGATGGCAATCCTTACACTGTTTATCTCGGCGAAGTTCGGACTGTCGGAAACGACAACCGGATATATCTATTCCGCATTCTATGCATCTATTTATATTTTGGCATTAGCAGGCGGTATCATTGCTGACAAGACAAAAAATTTTAAAGGCACTATTTTGGCCGGTTTAGTGATGATGGCTGTCGGTTATCTTATTATTGCCATTCCCACTCCCACACCTGTTCCCAGCATGGGACTTTATCTCGGACTGACTTGCTTTGGACTTTTGGTCATTGCGTTCGGTAACGGTTTGTTCAAAGGAAATCTTCAGGCATTGGTAGGTCAGATGTATGATGATCCTAAGTACTCGAGCTTGCGTGACTCCGGTTTTCAGATTTTCTATATGTTTATCAATATCGGTGGCTTCTTTGCTCCATGGATTGCTATCGGTGTGCGTAACTGGTGGCTGAAAGTGAACAACTTCGATTATGATGCCACCTTGCCCGAACTTTGCCACCAATTCCTTAAAGAAGGTGATAAAATGGCTCCTCAGGCAATGGAGAATCTCACATCTTTGGCAGAAAAAGTTACGCTTGACGGTAGCCATGTGGCTGATATGGGCGCATTTGTCAACAACTATCTGGATGTGTTTAATCGTGGTTTCCAATACGCTTTCATGGCTGCGATTGTCGCTATGTTGATTTCATTGGTAATCTATCTGGCTAATAAAAAACGTTTCCCCGATCCGGCAAAGAAGGTTGCAGCAGCTAAAGAGCAGAATACTACTGTAAGTAAGGAAGAAATCAAAATGAGTGCTGCTGAAATCAAACAACGTATCTATGCATTGTTTGCTGTATTCGGTGTGGTAATCTTTTTCTGGTTGTCATTCCATCAGAATGGTTATTCGCTGACATATTTTGCACGTGACTATGTAGATCTGAGCGTAATAGATATCGACCTTGGCTTTACCCGTATCAAGGGAGCAGAAATATTCCAATGTGTGAACCCGTTCTTTGTTGTATTCCTCACTCCGTTTATCATGTGGTTGTTCGGCTCTTTGAAGAAGACCGGCAAAGAGCCTTCTACTCCGATGAAGATTGCTATCGGTATGGGAATTGCAGCATTGGCGTACGTATTCCTGATGATATTCTCATTTACTTTGCCCGATAAGGATGTGTTGAGCACTATGAGTGCCGCTGAAATCAGTGCAATTCGTGTGACCCCATGGATTATGATTGGTTTGTACTTCATTCTTACGGTTGCCGAATTGTTTATCTCGCCGTTAGGATTGTCTTTCGTATCCAAAGTGGCTCCTCCTCATTTGCAAGGTCTGATGCAGGGTTGTTGGTTGGCAGCAACTGCAGTAGGCAACTCACTGCTTTTCATTGGAGGTATTCTGTATACTACCGTTCCAATTTGGGCATGCTGGTTAGTCTTTGTAGGTGCAACAGGTGCTTCTATGATTGTAATGCTCTCTATGGTTAAGTGGCTGGAGAGAGTGGCAAAATAATAATTAGTGATTAATAGTTGGTGATTAATGATTAAGCGGAAACTGTGCAAGATGATAGTGCAGCCATTAATCATTAATCACCAGCCACTAATTACTGTCCTCATATTTCCTTTCCCATTATATAATCATTCATGTAATATCCGTTTCCAATCGGAAAATCTCCTTCTCTTAGTTTCTTCATCCCCATGTGTTCGTAAAAGTGCAGTGCTTTATTATTGCGGTTTACGTTTAACTCCAGCATACATGGTTCCGGATGTATCTCTTTTATATATTTGTCAGCTTCGCGAAACAGGAAACTCCCACAGTGCGCCCCCTGATAATAGGGGAGTACATAAATCTTTTGTAAGTGGAATAAATCTTTGCCTTGTGGTTGTATGGATACATAACCTGCTGCTTCGCACTCTTCGTAGGCTATAAAGTAAACATGTTCTTCTTCCTCCATTTGTTTACGGATATTTTCTATGGAGTACATCCATTCCATCATATATTCAGTTTGTTCCTTTGATAGTATTTCCTTATAAGTTTCGGGAAATATCTGCCATGCCAGTTTGTGAATCAATTCACAATCGGTGCTTGTTGCTTTTCTGATAGTAAACATATTTGTTGTGTTTATATTAATCTGATGCAAATATAATATACTTTACTACAAATAGATTCTATTATATAGATATTTATAGCATATTAGAAGATTATCTGTAAAGATGGCAGGCATAGTATATGCAACAGTTTTGGATACTTATTTCTTAAATAATATTAATGTAAGGTACTTTGTAATACAAGGTACATGCATAATGCATATATTTGTGTCATACAAAATGTGTAACACTTTTGCTGTAATTAAAAAACATTTTAATGACAAATAGATTATGGACGTTAATAACGTAAAATCGCAAATGCGTAAGGGCATGCTTGAGTATTGCATCATGCTATTGCTCCATAAAGAGCCGGCTTATGCTTCGGATATCATACAAAAGTTGAAAGAGGCCCGGCTGATAGTGGTAGAGGGAACGCTCTATCCGTTGCTCACTCGTTTAAAAAACGATGATTTGTTAAGTTATGAATGGATAGAGTCCACGCAGGGGCCACCACGTAAATATTATAAGCTTACAGAGAAAGGAGAGGTTTTCTTGGGCGAGTTGGAAACATCCTGGCAGGAGTTGAACGATACGGTCGATCATATTGCAAATAGCTAGTAGCTATACAAATAAGTAATAGAATAATAAATAAAAACATATAACAATGAAAAAGACATTAACGGTAAATTTAGGCGGAACTGTTTTTCACATTGATGAAGATGCCTACTGCCTTTTAGATAATTATCTGAGCAATTTGAAAATACATTTCCGTAAGGAAGCCGGTGCGGACGAGATTATTGATGATATTGAGCGCCGTATTTCCGAACTGTTTACAGAAAAACTTACTGCAGGGTCGCAAGTGATTACTATTGCCGATGTGGAAGAAGTTATCGCGCGCATGGGCAAACCCGAAGAACTGGAACCTGATGGAAATGAAGCCGGCGCCAAAACGGAAAGTTGGGAGGGAGGTAGCTGTTCCGGTAATGCAGGTGCAAACTTTTCTACGAGTACGGAGAAAGTACGTCATCGTTTTTATCGTAACCCCGATGATAGGATGCTAGGGGGTGTGGTGAGCGGGCTGGCTGCTTATTGGGGATGGGATGTAACAACCTTCCGTTTGGCACTTGTCATAATCATGATTTTTGGGTTTAAACTCCTGATTCCAGCTTATATTATTTGTTGGATTATCGTTCCTGAAGCTCGTACGGCAGCCGAAAAACTGAGCATGCGAGGCGAGGCTGTTACAGTGGACAATATAGGAAAGACGGTTACCGGTGGTTTTGAAAAGGTTGCCAATGGTGTGAATGATTATATGAGGTCTGACAAACCCCGTACTTTTTTGCAAAAACTGGGTGATGCATTAGTCATGGTTGTCGGTTTGTTCTTCAAAATATGTTTGGTGATATTCGCCATCATTTGCAGTCCGTTATTGTTTGTATTCGGAGTCGTATTTGTAGCTCTGCTTTTTGCAGCAGTAATGGTTGCCATTGGTGGTGGGGCTGCACTTATTTCGATGTTTCCCACTTTTAATGTGGTGCTACCTACGTCTCCGTTGTCTGCTATTGTAATGTATATTGCAGGCCTTCTGTTGGTGGGCATTCCATTGGTGAGCCTTGTTTGGGCAATATTCTGTCAAATATTCAAATGGCAGCCTATGGTTTCCGGATTGAAATGGACTTTGGTTATTCTTTGGATTATAAGTGCGGCGGTATTTGGTATCTGCTTTGCTATGCAGGGAGCAACATTCCCAATGCTGGGAGTAATGGCATGGTAGGAGAATGATAATGATTCTGTTAACATCGTAGCAGATATGAAGTTAACAAGTTAGTTTGTAATAAGTTAACATCATAAAGAAAGGAAGTTAACATCGTTAGTGGGATGATGTTAACTTCCTTTTCTGATATTCTCTGTCAGGTTCTCTTCTTTATTTTTCAGCAGGTTTCAGCCATTTATCAAGCCATTCAAAGAATGTACGTTGCCACAGAATGCCATTTTGTGGTTTCAACACCCAATGGTTTTCATCCGGATAGATAAGAAGTTCGGCTGGTACTCCACGCATTACGGCTGCATCAAAGGCTGCCATAGCTTGGTTGGCTAAAATGCGGAAATCTTTTTCGCCATGAATACAGAGGATAGGAGTGTCCCATTTATCTACAAAAAGGTGAGGAGAGTTGGCAAAAGTGCGTTGGGCGGTAGCATTGTTCTTTTCCCAGTATGCGCCACCCATATCCCAGTTGGCAAACCATTTTTCTTCTGTTTCCAAATATTGCATTTCCATGTTGAAGATACCGTCGTGGGCAATAAATGCTTTGAAGCGTTTATCATGATGTCCGGCAAGCCAATAGACGGAGAAACCGCCAAAACTGGCACCGACACACCCCAGTCGGTCTTTGTCGACAAATGGCTCTTTTGACATTTCATCAATGGCGGTGAAATAATCTTTCATACATTGGCCACCGTAATCCCCGCTGATAGCTTCGTTCCATCCTACGCCGAAGCCCGGAAGACCACGCCGATTGGGAGCTACGATGATATAGTCGTTGGCGGCCATAATCTGGAAGTTCCAACGATAACTCCAGAACTGGCTGACGGGGCTTTGAGGACCACCTTCACAGAAGAGTAGGGTGGGATACTTCTTGTTCGGATCAAATTGGGGTGGGTAGATTACCCATGTTAACATTTGCTCTCCATCAGTTGTTTTCATCCAGCGGGCTTCTACCTTACCCATTTCCAGTTGGTCGTAGATATGCTTGTTCTCGGATGTCAGTTGTTTGGCTTCAGCAAAAATATCACCGTTGCGTACGTTGTTTACAGCGTAGATTTCATCACCCATGCTCATGGAATGGCGTTTGGCTATCACTTTGTCGCCGCAAAGGGCAAGGGAAGCGTAGTCGTACATACCATCAGTAAGCTGAGTCAGCCGGTCATTGTCTGCAAGGTTTATATTATATATCTGTGTCTCCCCATGCCATACACCGATGAAATATATGCTTTGGGAATTTTTATTCCATAGGAAAGCATCCACATTGGACTCGAACGATCTGCTCACAAAACGCTTTTCTCCGGTTTCAAGATCCATAATGAACAAACGGTTCAGGTCAGCTTCGTAACCATCGCGTTCCATACTCTGCCAGGCAATATATTTGCCGTCGGGAGAGTATTGGGGGTTGGTATCGTAACCTTTGTTTTCTTCAGTTATATTTTCTGTTTTCTTAGTGGCAAGGTCATAGATGTAAATGTCGGAATTAGTGGAGATTGCATAGGCTAATCCGGTTTTCTTGCGGCAAGTGTAAGCGATCTTGTCAGAGGAAGGACTCCAGGCTAACTGCTCTATACCTCCCCAAGGCTTCATAGGACTTTCGTAAGGCTCACCGTCCAAGATGTCCTGTATGTTGCTGATGTTGTTACCGTCAAAATCTGCTACAAAAGGGTGCGGAGCAGTTGTTACCCATTCATCCCAGTGCTTGTACATTAAGTCGGTAACGATGATACCGGTTGCCTTGGGTAAGTCGGGGTGCTTGTCGGCGGTGCTTTGTACGGTTTTCACCTGAGCGATAAAAAGCAGTTTTTTACCGTCGGGAGAGAAAGAAAAGCCTTCAATGTCTCCGTCATATTGGGTAAGTTGCTTACGGGCTGTGCCGTCCGGATTCATTTCCCATATTTGACTGCTGCCGGTTTCATTACAGAGAAAAGCAATCTTCGCTCCATCTTTAATCCAGGTGGGTTGGCTTTCCTGCCAATTGTCACAGGTTATTTGTCTATTGTTGCTGCCGTCGGTATTCATGACAAACAACTCATTATTGCTCTTATTTTCCGGTACGCTGTAATAGGCCACCGAATAAGCAATCTGTTTCTCGTCGGGCGATACGGCTACACTACCGATACGTCCCATTGCCCAAAGTGCTTCGGGTGTCATACGTTTACCCTCTATTTGAATATCCGATTTTCCAATAAGTGCGGTGTTTTGTTCTGCACTTCCGGTTCCGCCGCAGGACGCTAACATCATTGCTGCCGACATAAATAATAGGTTTGATTGTTTCATATCTGTTTGAATATTTATTTTAGTAGCGAAGATAAGGAATAAATTACTAATAACAAATTACTATTATGGACTTTGACTTGTCATTGGTAATTTGTTATTAGTAATTTATCTCTTAAATCTTTTTCAGGCTCCACGTCCCTTTTTTCATATAAAAGTAACAAAGCACTAAAATGCCTATGGAATAAACGATTTCTGATGTCCATGCAAATGCTACATCTAATTTCAGATAGGCTACAATGTATGTGATATAGCAAGTATAAACCACCAGTGTTATCATTTCCAAAGCTAATGCCGTACGTGTGTTTCCTGTTCCCGATACAGACTGAAAATAAACGTTGGCCGGTACAAGGAACAGATAGGCGGAGCAGAGTACCCAAAGTGAGGGAACGGCGGCTTCCTGCAATTCAGGCATGTCTGTATATACACTCAATATCAGCTTAGGGAATAATGCAAAGAAAATGGCGAATGGCAATACGAAAGCATAGGCAATTCGTATATGCTGTCGTATTGTACCCGGTACACAATTGATAATTCCCGCTCCGATAAGGTTGCTGACTAATGAACCGCAAGTCGAGGCAAATGCCATCATAACCATGAACATGATGCCTGATACGTTACGGATAATATTAGTAATTGCAAGTGAACGTTCTCCCAAATGCTCTACGTATAAAAAAAGTAGGAACCATGTTGAGAGTGACAGGAAATTTTGTACCATTGTCCAAAAAGAGACGTTAAGCATACGTTTGAGTATATTCCAGCGGATGCCCGGTATCTTGTCTAACCCGTACTTGCGGATGTCAATACGGTTGCGGGTATAAAGAATGAAGAATATAAGCGATACCAGTTCTGCTAAAGATGAACCGATTGCAGCTCCGGCAATACCGAGGCCCGGGACTCCGAATTTACCGAATATCAGGACATAATTGAATATGATATTGCTTAATACCATGACAATGGAGTTTAATGTCAGTGTTTTGGTTTGTGTCGTTCCCAAGAAAAAAGCACGAAACATTACAGCTGTAAAAGAGAAGAAAAAACCGAATACGCGCCAATTGAGGTAACTCATTGCTGCATTATAGATGTGTTCGGAAGAGACGAGCCGTTTCAATATTACCGGTGCAAAACAGTAGCAGACAATAAACATAACCGCTGCCATTCCCAATTGAAAATAGATTCCTTGATAAAATAAGTTACCTATTTCTTTATATTGTTGTTCGCCGTTACGTCTCGCAATCAATATTTGCGCTCCGATGCTGAAGCCGAAAGCAACCATAAACATTACTATATAGAAAATACCTGCAATGGCGGATGCTCCTAACTCTATTTCTCCTACGCGTCCCAGGAAAGCGGTATCTGTCATGCCAATCATCTGCTCCATAAGCAGGCTGATTAGGATAGGGTAGGCTATAAGCCAGATTTCTTTATAGGTGTATTTCGTTTGCATGTTCAATAAATTAATTTTTTGATATAGTTGAAAAAGGAAAAGAAAGCCGGGCAATGTACATTGTCCGGCTCCCCTCTGAAAAATGCCTTAAACAGAAGTTTATTTTCTGTTTTGCTTTTCTTTCATCATCTGTTCCTGTTGCTTTTGCATAGCCTCAAGACGAGCAGCGAAACCGGTCTTTTTCATTTTCTTCGGATCTTTCTTCTTAGCTTCCAGTTCTGCAAGAAGAGCTTCTTCGTTCGTCGTTTTACGCATGATGAGCGTAGTCACTACACTGATAAGCGTTGAAATAAAATAATAATAATTCAACCCTGAAGGATAGTCGTTCAAAATGAATAAGAACATGACAGGCATTAAATATGACATCCATTTCATTGCTGCCATTTGTGGATTAGCACCCGTATCCTGCTGTTGCATCATAAATTTGGTATTCAGAATATTCGTTACTGTCATCAGTAAACAGAACAAACTAAGATGACTACCCAAAAATGGGATATGGAACGGGAAGTTAATGAATGCATCGTATGTGGACAAGTCATCAGCCCATAAGAAACTTTGTTGGCGAAGTTCAATGGCGCTTGGCACAAACATGAACAATGCCATTAAAATAGGGAATTGAATCAGCATCGGCAAACATCCCCCCATTGGACTGACTCCATATTGGCTATAAAGCCCCATTACTTCCTGTTGCTTTTTCATGGCATCTTCCTGTTTAGGATATTTCTTGCCGATTTCGTCTATTTTCGGTTTCAGCACACGCATTTTAGCTGAAGAAATATATGTTTTCCAAGTTGCAGGGAATACCACCGCTTTTACAATCAATGTCATCAGCAACAATACAATTCCCATACTCAATCCCCAGCTTGATAGCCAGTCGAAGATGTTGATGGTGAACCACTTGTTTATCCAGCGAATCAGCGGCCAGCCAAGGTATACCAAACGGTTAAGTTCCCACTTTTCAGTACGTCCTTTATCAAGTGCAGTCAGCGTTTTATAGTGATTGGGGCCGAAATAGAAAAACAGCTGTGTCGTTTTTTCTCCGGTCGGATCAAAAACTGTACTCATCTCTGCAGAATAGTCTTTGATATATCCGCTGCCCTGTGTCTCCATTTTTGAGCTCAATTTTGTCTTCTCAAAATCAGCATCTGCCAAGAATACAGAGGAGAAGAACTGATTTTTGAAAGCAATCCAGTCCAGGCGTTCCGCAACTTCTTTTTCATCGTTCTTGCCGGCAGATAAATAATCGGTTCCGTCTCCGGTGATTTTATAAGTTAGCTCTGACAAACGGTTTTCGTATGTGTATCCCTTTTCAATCTGACGTGCACGTTGTGACCATTCAATATCTACATATTTGGTGCTTGCCAATTTGTTTGCCATACCTACCGCATCAATCGTAAAGTCTACCAAATAGGTGTCATTGTGCATGGAATACTTAAAGTCGATATAGCTGGTACTATCTGCTGACAAACGCATTGTTACAGTACTATCCGTATAATCTACTACTTTAAAATAGTAATCTTCTGTCTGTATCGTTTCCTTCTTGTTATAGAAAAGGAAATTCATGGAAGCGTCATCTCCACTGAACAGAGTGACAGGGGTCTTTTTGTCCTGTCCCATATACTCTTTCAATGTAGCCGATGAAATACGTCCGCCTTTGGTGGCTACTGTCAGCTCTGCAAGGTTATTTTGTATTGTAACCTGTGAATCGGTTCCTTGAAGCGCATCAAAGAAAAGGGCGGTAGAGTCGGTTGTTTGAGCCTCTTTGTTATTAGCCAGAGCAGCTTCAGCTTTAGCTTTCAGGTCAGCCTCGCGCTGTTGTACTTGGGCTATGGAGTCATAATAGCGTTGTTGCGCAGCCAATTGCTCCTTGTTCGGACGACTTAGAAAGCTGAATCCGACTAACAGAATCGCTATTAGGACGAGGCCTGTGATGGTGTTTTTATCCATTTAATCAATTATGAATTATCAATTATAAATTAGTAATGATTACTTCTTTTCATTTTCGATTGCTGCTTTTACAAAAGCTACAAACAATGGATGCGGGTGCAATACCGTACTGCTGTATTCCGGATGGAATTGAGTGCCGACATACCATTTCAACGTAGGAATTTCTACGATTTCAACTAAATCGGACTCCGGATTGACACCTGTACATTTCATACCGGCTGCTTCATATTCGGCTTTGTAGGCATTGTTAAATTCGTATCGGTGGCGATGACGCTCCTGAATATGTTCTGTACCGTAAGCTTCAAATGCTTTGCTGCCTTCTTGCAATACACATTCGTATGCACCTAAACGCATTGTACCACCCATATTGGTAATGGACTTTTGCTCCTCCATGATATCAATGACGTTATGAAGCGTCTTTTCATCCATTTCGCGTGAATTAGCGTCTGTGTATCCCAAAACATTGCGTGCGAATTCAATAGCTATGCACTGCATACCCAAACAGATTCCGAATGTGGGAATATCGTGCGTACGTGCATATTTGATGGCTACAAACTTGCCCGCGATTCCACGCTCGCCAAAGCCCGGTCCGATGAGAACACCTGACATGCCTTTCAATGCTTCAGCCACATTCTCATCTGTCAGTTTTTCGCTGTTTACAAAATCTACCGATACCTTACGGTCATTATAGGTTCCCGCTTGTGAAAGAGCTTCGCGGATAGATTTGTATGCATCCTGCAAATCGTATTTACCCACCAAAGCAATATGTACCGGTTCTGTTGCTTCTGCTTTATGACGGCGTTCAAGGAAAGCACGCCAAGGTCCTAAGCCCGGAGTGTCGCCAACAGGAAGGCCCATTTTCTTCAAAATGGTTTCGTCTAGTCCTTGGGCTTGCATCAAAATAGGCACTTCATATATAGTCGGTGCATCAATGCTCTGTACAACTGCATTCTCATCAACATTACAGAAAAGAGCTACTTTCTTACGTAAATTGGAGCTCAACTCATGTTCTGTGCGGAGTACAAGCACATCAGGCTGAATTCCTGCACTTTGCAGTTCTTTTACAGAGTGTTGAGTAGGTTTTGTTTTCAGCTCACCTGCTGCAGCAAGGTAAGGTACATATGTAAGGTGTACGCATAACGCGTCTTTACCTAATTCCCATTTCAATTGGCGGATACTTTCCAAATACGGAAGTGACTCGATATCACCTACCGTTCCTCCGATTTCGGTAATGACGAAATCAAATTTATATTTGTTGCCTAATAATTTTACATTACGCTTGATTTCATCTGTTATATGAGGGATAACCTGAATCGTTTTTCCCAAATAATCGCCACGACGTTCCTTATCAATGACACTCTTATAAATGCGTCCGGTTGTAATGTTATTAGCTTTGGTAGTCTGGATACCCAGAAAGCGTTCATAGTGTCCCAAATCAAGATCTGCTTCGTGACCGTCTACCGTTACATAACATTCTCCATGCTCATAAGGGTTCAGTGTACCCGGATCAATATTGATGTACGGGTCGAACTTTTGAATTGTTACTTTATAACCTCTTGCTTGCAATAACTTACCGATGGATGATGAAATAATACCTTTGCCTAATGAAGAGGCAACACCACCGGTGACAAAAATATACTTTGTTTCTCCCACAGCTATACTGTTTTAAATGTTTTCTCTAAAAATTAAAGCGCAAAATTATGAAAAAAAAGAGGAAGTACATAACAGTTTTGTGAAAACAATTATAAAAAGTGGAATATGCATGCATAATAAGGTTCTGATAAACTTTCACTTCTCTCTTTTTGTAATCTGAACATTTTGGTTTAATTTTGCGTTCAAATATAGATTTTAAGAATATATGAGGAATAGACGTATTTTAATAGGATTAGTTGCCGTACTATTTTCATTTCCGGTGATAGCACAGGATTCTTTAACTTCTGTAAAAGATATAAAGAAGCAGGCTAGAACAGAAAGTGCGGATACATTGTCGGGCATTTGGAGTCAAAACTGGATATTGAAACTGAAGCCGCATAATGGAGGATATCAGTTGGATACAGTCTCTGTGTTGTATGAAAAGTATTTTGGTGTGCTGAATTATTTGAATGATCCGGCTACTCCTGAACGTTATATTGCATATAATCCGGACTACTATCGCTTGTTTGTTCCTACTACTTATTACTATGCTCCAATGGAGCGTTTGTCGCAGGTTAACTGGACTTTTCAAAAACAGGATACAGTACCCGCTATGACGAAAGAACTTCTGCCGTTTGATACATTGAGCTTTTTATCGAAAGAGAATGCGAACAGAGTTGTGGATCGCGTGATGATGAACACATATGTTAATCGTCCGGATTTAGTGGAAATGACTGAAAAGGAAATAAAAAAAACAAAGGTATTTAAGGACAATATTGAAAAGGAAGTCTCTTCCAAACCTTCCGTTGCCAAACTTTTTGCCCAAGAGAAAATAATTGGAGTGAAAGAAGATGCGGAAGTTGTGATACAGAAACCCAACTGGTGGGTAACCGGTGGAAACGGTTCATTACAAATTACGCAAAACTATATCTCTGACAACTGGTATAAAGGTGGTGAAAGTACTAATGCTTTGCTTGCCAATCTACAATTGTTTGCCAATTATAATGATAAGGAAAAAGTACAATGGGAGAATTTATTGGATGCTAAATTAGGTTTTAGTTCTGCTCCTTCCGATGAATTTCATGATTATTTGGTAAGCACCGACCAACTTCGAATTTATAGTAAAATAGGTATTCAGGCCGCATCCAAATGGTACTATACCATAACAACAGAGTTTAAAACTCAATTTTGCCATGGTTATAAAGCTAATAGTGAGGAGTTGGTTTCTGCATTCTTCGCTCCGGCGGACTGGGCATCCAGTATTGGTATGGACTACAAATTGAAAAAAAAGAAATTCAATTTATCGGTTTTTATAGCTCCATTGACTTATATGATGCGTTACGTAGGCAATAAAGAAGTTGATGAAGTGAAGTTCGGTTTGGACGAAGGTAAGTGCGTTAAGCATAATTTCGGTTCTCAGGTGCAACCTACGATTTCATGGACTATCATACCTTCTATCGTCTTAGATTCACGTTTGGATTTTCAGACCAGCTATGAATGGACGCGTGTCGAATGGGAAAACACTGTAAATTTTGTACTGAACCGCTATCTTTCCACTAAGCTCTATGTACATGCTCGTTTTGACGACAGTGCCAAACCGACCGAAGGGGATAGCTATTTTCAATTAAAAGAATTGTTGAGTTTTGGTATTAATTACAAATGGTAACCATATACATTGTTAATGGCCAAGAGGGGCGCTCCGTTGGATGACAGCGGAGCGCTTTTTTGTGTTTTTAGTAGAAAAAATAAAGAAAAATCACTAAAAACGGGAAAAAGAATGTTTGCGTACACAGAAAAAACAATCTAATCCCTTGCAGTTCGCAAATAATGCGTAAATTTGCCGCGATTTGTAATGCACACTTTGCAAAATGGCGAATACTATAAAACATCAGGGTATTGTGGAAAACATAAGCGGTTCTCATCTTCAAGTGAGAATTGTTCAGACATCAGCATGTGCTTCATGCAGTATCAAGGGACATTGCAGTTCGTCCGATACAAAAGAGAAAATCATTGACGTTACCAATGACGGCACATTTTCTTATCAGCCTGGCGACCACGTGTGGGTAATCGGTGAGCTGTCAATGGGGGCAATGGCAGTGCTGTTGGCTTTCATTTTTCCTTTTTTGCTCTTAGTCTTTTCTCTCTTTGTCTTGATGGCTGTATGGAATGATGAATTGAGTTCCGCACTCTGTTCATTAGCTCTTCTTATACCTTATTATTGTGTACTGTGGCTGAATAAATCGCAATTGAGGAAGAAGTTCTCTTTTTCGGTCAAACCAATGAACTAACTAATACATAAAACAAATAATTAATAAACAACTAATTTATGAATGTAATTCTGATTGCAGTAATTTCATTAGGAGCTATAGCGTTGGTATCAGCCGCTATTCTTTATGTTGCTTCTAAGAAATTTGCTGTGTATGAAGATCCGCGAATTGCACAAGTGGCAGCTGTGCTGCCTCAAGCAAACTGCGGTGGATGTGGTTACCCGGGATGTAGTGGATTTGCAGACGCTTGTGTCAAAGCAGGTTCACTCGAAGGTAAGCTTTGTCCGGTAGGGGGACAACCCGTTATGACGAAGGTTGCTGAAATTTTGGGATTGGATGCTGCTACTGCCGAACCTATGGTTGCAGTGGTGAGATGTAACGGAACATGTGCCAACCGTCCTCGCGTCAATCAATATGACGGTGCAAAGAGTTGTGCTATTGCAGCTTCTCTTTACGGTGGTGAAACGGGATGTAGTTTTGGTTGTCTGGGTTGTGGAGACTGTGTAACCGCTTGTCAGTTTGACGCTATCCATATGAACCCGGAAACAGGACTTCCTGAAGTAGATGAGTCTAAATGTACTGCTTGTGGTGCATGCGCCAAGGCTTGTCCGAGAAACATCATTGAAATTCGTCCTCAAGGTAAGAAATCCCGTCGTGTGTACGTGCAATGCGTAAACAAGGATAAGGGTGCCGTAGCACGTAAGGCTTGTACCGTAGCTTGCATCGGTTGTGGTAAGTGTGTGAAAGTATGTCCTTTCGAAGCGATTACACTGGAAAATAATTTGGCGTATATTGATCCAAATAAGTGTAAATCTTGTCGTAAGTGTGAGGAAGTTTGTCCGCAAGGTACAATTATCGCACTCAACTTCCCTCCACGTAAACCCAAAACAGAAGGAGAAGCTCCGAAAGCAGAGGCATAATATTAAAAGTAATTAAACGACTAAAATACAGAATTGTATGTTGAAGACATTTTCAATCGGTGGAGTTCATCCACACGAAAATAAACTTTCAGCACATCAGCCTATCGTACAGGCGGAGATTCCGGCAAAAGCTGTTATCTTGCTGGGGCAGCACATTGGAGCTCCTGCTAAGCCTATCGTAGCCAAGGGTGATGTTGTGAAAGTAGGTACAAAGATTGCCGAACCCGGTGGCTTCGTATCGGCTGCTATTCATTCGTCTGTCAGCGGCAAGGTCGCTAAAATTGACACTGTTGTAGATGCCAGCGGATACGCAAAGCCTGCCATTTTCATTGATGTAGAAGGAGATGAATGGGAAGAAAGTATTGACCGTACCGAGACATTGGTGAAAGAATGTAATCTGACAGCCGAGGAGATTGTGAAGAAAATTGCGGATGCAGGTATCGTAGGGTTGGGAGGCGCTTGTTTCCCTACACAGGTTAAGTTGTGTCCGCCGCCTGCATTTAAGGCAGAATGTGTGATTATTAATGCAGTGGAGTGTGAACCTTATTTGACTGCCGATCATCAATTGATGTTGGAGCATGCCGAAGAAATAATGGTAGGTGTCTCCATATTGATGAAAGCTGTAAAAGTGAATAAGGCATTTATCGGTATTGAGAATAATAAGCCTGATGCTATTCAGTTAATGACGAAAGTGGCTTCCGGTTATGCAGGCATCGAGGTTGTTCCTTTGAAAGTCCAATATCCGCAAGGTGGCGAAAAGCAACTGATTGATGCTGTCATCAATCGTCAGGTTGCTGCCGGTGCATTGCCTATCTCTACCGGTGCAGTTGTTCAGAACGTTGGTACTGCATTTGCCGTATATCAGGCTGTACAGAAGAATAAACCTTTGTTTGAGCGTGTCATTACTGTAACTGGTAAGTCTTTATCTCACCCCTCCAACTTCTTGGCTCGTATCGGTACGCCGATGAAACAATTGATTGATGCTTGTGGCGGTCTGCCTGAAGATACGGGGAAGATTATCGGCGGTGGTCCGATGATGGGTAAAGCTTTGATAAATACAGATGTGCCGACAGCTAAGGGTAGTTCCGGTATTCTGATTATGAACGATAAAGAGGCTAAACGCGGTGAGGTACAACCATGTATCCGTTGTGCTAAATGTGTAGCTGCTTGTCCGATGGGACTGGAACCCTATTTGCTTGCTACTGTATCGGCTCATGGAGACTTTGAAAGAGTAGAGAAAGAAGATATCATGTCATGTATCGAGTGTGGCTCATGCCAGTTCACTTGTCCTTCTAACCGTCCGATGCTGGATTACATCCGTTTGGGTAAAGGTAAAGTGGGAGCGATGATACGTGCACGTCAAGTAAAAAAATGAAAGATTTAATTTAATATAATCTTATGAATAAATTAATCGTATCCCTTTCGCCCCACGTTCATGGCGGTGACAGCGTAAAGAAGAATATGTATGGCGTGCTTATAGCATTGATCCCCGCATTTCTTGTGTCGCTTTACTTTTTCGGACTGGGTGCGCTGATTGTTACGGCTACATCCGTAGCAGCCTGCTTGTTCTTTGAATGGGCTATCGGCAAGTTCCTGATGAAAAAAGAAACTACAACTATCTGTGATGGTTCTGCCATTATCACAGGTGTGTTGCTAGCATTTAACTTACCTTCCAACCTTCCTATCTGGATTATCATTTTGGGCGCTTTGTTTGCTATCGGTGTAGGCAAGATGTCTTTTGGTGGCTTAGGTTGTAATCCTTTTAACCCGGCATTGGCAGGACGTGTATTCCTGTTGCTTTCTTTTCCTGTACAGATGACAACATGGCCGGCTGTCGGACAGTTGACTGCATATACGGATGCTACTACGGCCGCCACACCGCTGGCTATTATGAAAGGCGTTATAAACGGTGCTCCCGGAATGTCTTTAAGTGATCTTCCTGCATCTTTCGATTTGCTGATTGGTAACAATGGCGGTTGTTTGGGTGAAGTCAGTGCGTTGGCTTTGTTGTTGGGACTGGCCTATATGTTATGGAAGAAAATTATTACATGGCATATTCCTGTTGCTATCTTGGGTACAGTATTTGTTTTTTCCGGTATCATGTATTTGGTTAATCCGGAAATTTATGTGTCTCCGGTAGTACAATTGCTGTCGGGCGGTTTGATGCTGGGTGCTGTTTTTATGGCCACAGATTATGTTACTTCTCCGATGAGCCATAAAGGAATGTTGATTTACGGTGTTTGCATCGGTCTGCTGACAGTCGTTATTCGTCTGTTCGGCGCATATCCTGAAGGTATGTCGTTCGCTATTCTGATTATGAATGCGTTCACTCCGCTGATTAACACATATGTTAAACCTAAACGCTTTGGGGAGGTAGCAAAGAAGAAATGAAAAAGTTAGAATCATCCTTAAAGAATATGTTGCTGGTACTTACGGGAGTTACTGCTATTTCCGTAGCACTGCTGGCTTATGTAAACGAACTGACAAAAGAGCCTATTGCGCAAGCTAATGCTAAAACGCTGAGCGATGCAGTAAGTGCAGTCGTTCCGGGTTTTGACAATGATCCGATTGCAGACAAGAAAACTCAAGAGGTGAACGGTGTTGAATACTCTGTATATCCAGCTACCAAAGAAGGCAAATTCATTGGTGCGGCTGTCGAGGCGACTTCTATGGGCTTCGGTGGTGAGCTGAAGGTATTGGTTGGTTTCGATGCAGAAGGTAAGATTATTGATTACTCTTTGTTATCACATGCAGAAACTCCGGGGTTGGGTTCCAAAGCAGCCGATTGGTTCAAGAAAGGAAATAAGGGAGATATTACAGGTATGAATCCCGGTGAAGCCTCTTTAACTGTAAGTAAAGATGGCGGTAAGGTAGATGCTATTACGGCTTCGACCATTACTTCACGTGCTTTTCTGAATGCTGTAAATGTTGCATATGCAGCATATGCCGGTCAAAATACGGCTGATGGCGCTACGGGAGCTACTATTAAAGTTGAACTCACTGATTCTGTCAGTGCTAAATAAGAAAGGAGTAGAGATATGAATAATTTTAAAGTGTTGATGAACGGGATTATTAAAGAGAATCCTACGTTTGTGCTCCTGCTTGGTATGTGTCCTACGTTAGGCACTACTTCGTCTGCTATCAATGGTATGGGTATGGGATTGGCTACAATGTTCGTGCTCATTTGTTCTAATGTAGTAATTTCTGCTATAAAGAACTTAATTCCGGACATGGTACGTATCCCTTCTTTCATAGTTGTAATCGCATCGTTCGTTACATTATTGCAGATGGTGATGCAGGCTTATGTTCCTGCTCTTTATGCAACATTAGGTTTGTTCATTCCGCTGATTGTAGTAAACTGTATTGTATTGGGGCGTGCCGAAGCGTTTGCTGCTAAGAATAATCCGATGGCATCGTTTTTTGACGGTCTGGGCATGGGATTAGGTTTTACTATTGCATTGACTTTATTAGGTGCTGTTCGCGAGTTCTTGGGTACAGGCAAGATTTTCAACCTTACTATTCTTCCCGAAGAATACGGTATGTTGGTCTTTGTCCTTGCTCCGGGTGCATTCATTGCTTTGGGATACCTCATTGCATTGGTCAACAGTTTCAAGAAAGCATAACTTGTAATTCATAAATTGATATTATGGAATATATATTGATATTTATCTCGGCAATCTTTGTTAATAACATTGTGTTGTCGCAATTCTTGGGTATTTGTCCGTTTTTGGGAGTATCCAAGAAAGTGGAGACTGCGTTGGGAATGTCGGCAGCAGTGGCATTCGTGCTTACTATTGCAACAATTGTGACATTCCTCATCCAGAAGTATGTGCTTGATGCTTTCAATTTAGGTTATTTGCAAACTATCACTTTCATTCTTGTGATTGCCGCATTGGTACAGATGGTAGAGATTATCTTAAAGAAAGTATCTCCTTCTTTATATCAGGCATTGGGCGTGTTTTTGCCTCTGATCACGACAAACTGTTGTATTCTTGGTGTGGCTATTCTCGTTATCCAGAAAGATTATGATTTGCTGACAGGCGTGGTTTATGCATTCTCTACTGCTATTGGTTTTGGTCTGGCATTGACACTCTTTGCGGGATTACGCGAACAGATGAGTCTGGTGAATGTACCGAAAGGTATGCAAGGAACTCCGATAGCCCTGATTACTGCCGGTTTGCTGGCTATGGCATTTATGGGCTTCTCCGGTGTAGTTAAGATATAAGGTAGGCTTAATTAGTTAAGATAAAGCGAAGAAGCTATTCTCTTTATAAAATGAGAGAGTGGTTTCTCCGCTTTTTTTATTGTTGGAGTTATCGAACACAGTCGGAATAGAGTAATGTTTGGTTCATTTTTTTTGTCTATCTGTATATATTCTGAATTTATTTCCTTACATTTGTAGCCTAATGATAACCTAAAAGCTAAATTATCTATTTTAATATGAAAGAAAAAATCTTGGTTACAGGTGGAACCGGCTATATTGGTTCTCATACTGTTGTAGAACTTCAGAACGCAGGTTATGAAGTTATCATTATTGATAATCTATCAAACTCCAGCGCAGATGTTGTTGACAACATTGAAAAGGTATCAGGCATCCGTCCTGTTTTTGAAAAGTTGGATTGCTTGGACTACGCCGGTCTTGACGCTGTGTTTACCAAATATAAAGGCATTAAAGCGATTATTCATTTTGCAGCAAGTAAAGCTGTGGGAGAGTCTGTGGAGAAACCGTTGCTTTATTATCGCAACAACTTGGTTTCTTTGATAAACTTACTTGAGTTGATGCCGAAACATGGGGTAGAGGGAATTGTGTTTTCTTCTTCTTGTACTGTATATGGTCAGCCGGATCATCTTCCTGTAACGGAAGAGGCGCCTATCAAGAAAGCGGAATCACCTTATGGAAACACGAAGCAAATTAATGAGGAAATTGTTCGTGACACAGTTGCTTCCGGTGCTCCTATTAATGCTATCTTATTGCGTTATTTTAATCCGATCGGTGCTCATCCTACTGCATTGCTTGGTGAGTTGCCTAACGGTGTGCCACAAAATCTGATACCCTATCTCACTCAGACAGCTATTGGTATCCGCGAAAAATTGAGCGTATTTGGTGATGATTATGATACTCCTGATGGTTCTTGTATTCGTGACTTTATCAATGTTGTGGATTTGGCAAAAGCTCATGTTGTAGCTATCCGCCGCATATTGGAGAAGAAACAGAAAGAGAAGGTGGAAGTATTCAATATCGGAACGGGACGTGGACTTTCTGTATTGGAATTGATCAATGCATTTGAAAAAGCAACCGGTGTGAAGTTAAATTATCAGATTGTAGGTCGTCGTGCCGGAGACATTGAGAAAGTATGGGCTAATCCTGAACTGGCTAATAATGAATTAGGCTGGAAAGCGGAAGTAGGCATTGAAGATACTTTACTTTCTGCATGGAATTGGCAGTTGAAACTTCGTGAAAGAGGTATTCAATGACGAATAAATGAGTTTGTCTTTTTTTAACAGATAGGATATAAACAAATGCGTTCCTGCATTTGTTTATTACATGCAAATCAGCCTGAAGCTGCTTATGTGTATGTGAATATCCATAATTAGTACGTATGCCTCCCCGGCATAGACAGGTACGATTGCATAGTAGTTTTGTCGTGTTTTATTTTGTGTTTGTGTTGTGATAAGCCTTGTCGAGAGACAAGGCTTATTTTTTTATGCTAAGATGATTCCTTCCCTATTTCCATCATATTTTGGTTCATTGTGATTTTATCAGTCGAGGCAAGAATCCGGATGCAGATATGGATTGGGATGAATAATCTCTTCAATTAGGTGCATTACTAATTGTTAACCAACGTTATTATATATGGAATAGATTGTTCTTATTGTAGTATAAAACGTTCAAAATCGTATAATTTATAGAAAAAAAGCTTCTAAGGAGAACAATTAGACCTGATTTGTTTATACATTTGTGAGGTTGTTTATGTAACTATTTTGAATGAACAAATGGCTTGGCGTAAATGTTAATAGAGGAAAGTGAGATTGAATGACAGAAGACGCGACTAGGTCAGTAGGATGATGATGATACGCGACAACTAACAACTTTACTAGATAATAATTAAGAAAACAGAATATAAAAAGATTGCTTATGTCACAGATTGTTGGACATATCTCTCAGGTTATAGGACCTGTTGTAGACGTCTATTTTGAAGGTACGGAGGCAGAACTGATGCTGCCAAGCATTCACGACGCGCTGGAAATAAAAAAGAGTCATGGTAAGAGGCTGATTGTAGAGGTGCAGCAGCATATTGGTGAAAACACAGTGAGAACCGTAGCGATGGATAGTACGGACGGCTTACAGAGAGGCATGAAAGTTTATCCGCTGGGCGGACCGATTACTATGCCGATAGGAGAACAGATTAAAGGCCGTTTGATGAATGTTGTTGGTGACTCTATTGACGGAATGAAAGAGTTGGATCGTACCGGTGCTTATCCCATTCACCGCGAACCCCCTAAATTTGAAGATTTGACTACTGTACAAGAGGTGCTCTATACAGGTATCAAAGTTATCGACTTGCTGGAACCATACAGTAAAGGTGGTAAGATTGGCTTGTTCGGTGGTGCCGGTGTAGGTAAGACTGTGCTTATTCAGGAACTGATCAACAATATTGCCAAGAAACAAAACGGTTTTTCTGTATTTGCCGGGGTAGGTGAGCGTACTCGTGAAGGAAACGACTTGCTTAGGGAAATGATTGAATCCGGTGTGATTCGCTATGGTGAAGAATTTAAGAAAGGGATGGAGGAAGGTCATTGGGACCTTTCCAAGGTTGATTATAATGAGGTGGCTAAATCGCAGGTATCTTTGATATTCGGTCAGATGAATGAACCGCCGGGTGCACGTCAGTCTGTCGCACTATCCGGTTTGACGGTAGCGGAGTCTTTCCGGGATATGGGATCCGAGTCGAATGGACCGCGTGATATATTGTTCTTTATTGACAATATATTCCGTTTCACGCAGGCAGGTTCTGAAGTTTCTGCATTGTTGGGGCGTATGCCTTCTGCCGTAGGTTACCAGCCGACGTTGGCTACTGAAATGGGTGCTATGCAGGAGCGTATCACCTCCACGCGTAACGGGTCTATCACTTCCGTACAAGCAGTTTATGTACCGGCTGACGACTTGACCGACCCTGCACCTGCCACTACTTTTACACACTTGGATGCAACAACTGTATTGAGCCGTAAGATTACTGAGCTTGGTATTTATCCGGCTGTTGACCCGTTGGAATCGACTTCTCGTATTCTTGATCCGCATATTGTAGGGCAGGAGCATTATGAAGTGGCTCAACGTGTGAAGCAGATTCTTCAGCGTAATAAAGAATTGCAGGATATCATTTCTATTCTTGGTATGGAAGAACTTTCGGACGCCGACCGTACGTTGGTAAATCGTGCACGTCGTGTGCAGCGCTTCCTTTCCCAACCGTTCGCTGTTGCCGAACAGTTTACCGGAGTTCCCGGTACGATGGTTTCCATAGAAGATACAGTCAGAGGCTTTAAGATGATTCTGGATGGTGAAGTGGACTACTTGCCCGAGCCGGCTTTCTTGAATGTCGGGACTATTGAAGAAGCGATAGAAAAAGGCAAGAAGCTGTTGGAACAAGCTAAGAAATAGTTTTTGTAGTAAATCTCAATAGATTAAAGAAATGAAAGGACTGCATTTGGATATTGTATCACCGGATAAGGAGATCTTTAATGGTGAAGTTGACAGTGTTACTTTGCCGGGTACGCTTGGATCGTTTACTATTCTGTCGAAACATGCGCCTATTGTATCATCGTTGAAAGCCGGTGTGCTGTCTTATGTGACAAAGGACGGAGAAGAACATGTACAGGATATTCATGGCGGTTTTGTAGAAATGAACGATAACAAAGCTTCAGTCTGTGTGGACTGAGTTTTTGATTTCCAATCTTAAATTGCATATAGACGTGAGCATTACAAAACGGAACTATTTGTGGCAAATAACGCTCTTGACTGTATTGATAGGAGGTATAGGCGGTTGGGCTTACTATTCGGTGTTCCCGCATCATTATTTCGGTGGTTACCCGTTGATACCGATATTCTTTCTGACTTTTGGCGTGTTTATGATAAACATGGTCGAAAGTTGCCGTCATCGGATGCCGGGGCGGATGTTGCAGATATATCTGTTGATGCGTGTTATGAGAATGCTTGCTTCTATCATTGTAATGCTGGTGTATTGTGTTGCAGTACGCGAAGAAGCAAAAGAGTTCCTGCTGACGTTTATTGTGAACTATCTGATATATTTGATTTATGACTCTTGGTTTTTCTTCACTTTTGAAGCCAACCGGAAGTTAAAAAAGAAAAAGAGAAAAGAAAATGAAACGATTGCGTAACATATTAACCGGAGCGTTGCTGGTGCTGGGAGCATTGTCACCTGCTGTTGTACAGGCCGACAGTATTCCCGTTACCCAAGACGGACTTGTGGCTGAGCTTGACAGCATGGCTCAACGTGACGATGTGACTCCTGCGGAACAAGAGAAGAATACGGTGGACGTAAAGGAGATTGTATTCGGACATATTGGCGATTCGTACGAATGGCACATCACTGCTTTTGGAGAAACGCAAGTCATTATTCCTTTGCCTGTAATTTTATATAGCAGTACAACAGGATGGCATGCTTTCCTGTCTTCCCGTTTGGAGGAAAACGGCGGAAGTTATGAAGGTTTTTCCATAGCTCCGGAAGGCAGTAAATATGAAGGAAAGCTGGTAGAATATGATGACGCCGGTAATGAGGTGCGCCCCTGGGATATATCTATAACAAAAGTAACATTAGCATTGCTTATCAATAGCGTATTGCTGCTCGTCATTATCCTGAGTGTAGCGCAATGGTACCGTAAGCATCCGCAAGGCAGTGCAGCGCCGGGTGGTTTCATCGGATTCATGGAAATGTTTATAATGATGGTGAATGATGATATTATAAAGAGCTGTGTGGGTCCGAAGTATCGTAAGTTTGCACCTTACCTGCTGACTGCCTTTTTCTTTATCTTCATAAATAACCTTATGGGATTGATTCCAATATTTCCGGGTGGGGCAAATGTCACCGGAAATATTGCAATCACAATGGTACTGGCTGTCTGTACATTCCTTGCCGTTAATATTTTTGGAACTAAGGCATATTGGAAAGATATTTTCTGGCCGGATGTACCCTGGTGGTTGAAGGTACCTGTGCCTATGATGCCTTTTATAGAGTTCTTCGGAATTTTCACAAAACCGTTTGCATTGATGATCCGTCTTTTTGCTAACATGTTGGCAGGGCATATGGCAATGTTGGTGCTTACTTGCCTGATATTTATATCGGCAAGTATGGGACCTGCTTTGAATGGAACGCTGACAGTGGCTTCGGTATTGTTTAACATCTTTATGAACGCGTTGGAATTACTGGTTGCCTTTATCCAAGCATACGTGTTTACTATGTTGTCGGCTGTATTTATAGGTCTGGCACAGGAGGAACATAAGGAGAAAGCGGAAGAGAAAGTAATGAAATGATAAGATAATCGAGAATATAAACATTAATAAAATAACCATTTAAAAACTGAAAGTTATGTTACTATCTGTATTATTACAAGCTGCTGCGGCAGGGGTTGGAGTTAGTAAATTAGGTGCAGCGCTCGGTGCTGGTTTAGCTGTTATTGGAGCTGGTGTGGGTATCGGTAAAATTGGAGGTTCTGCCATGGAAGCCATTGCGCGTCAGCCGGAAGCATCGGGAGATATTCGTATGAACATGATTATTGCCGCTGCCTTGATTGAAGGCGTTGCTCTGTTGGCAGTTGTTGTGTGTTTGCTGGTATTCTTCTTATAAAAGTGGGGAGAATACTTCCCTGTTTAATTTTTTAATTTATAATTTATAATTGAAATTATGTCATTGTTATTACCTGATAGTGGTCTGCTGTTCTGGATGCTTCTTTCATTCGGTGTGGTCTTTGTGGTATTGGCCAAATATGGTTTCCCTGTCATAACAAAAATGGTGGAAGGCCGTAGAACCTATATAGATCAGTCGTTGGAGGTGGCGCGTCAGGCAAACATCCAGCTCGCCAAACTGAAAGAGGAAAGTGAAGCTTTGATTGCCGCTGCAAACAAAGAGCAGGGACGCATCATGCGGGAAGCAATGCACGAGCGTGACAAGATTATCATCGAGGCACGTAAACATGCGGAAGCCGTTGCACAGAAAGAACTGGATGATGTAAAACAGCAGATTCAGCAAGAGAAGGAAGAAGCTATTCGTGATATTCGCCGCCAAGTCGCTGTACTGTCGGTAGATATTGCGGAGAAGATTATCCGTCGTAACTTGGACGAAAAGCATGAGCAGATGGAAATGATTGACCGTATGTTGGATGAAATGCTGGCGGCCAATCACTAATCGTTAATCTTTAGAAAAAATGGATATAGGAATTGTTTCGATGCGATATGCAAAAGCTCTTATGGAGTATGCAAAAAGTACGGGTACGGAAGACAGGCTGTATGCAGAAATGCGTATGTTGAGCCGGAGCTTTGAGAAACACCCGGACTTGCGTACAGCATTGGAGAATCCGGTTCTGTCGGTACAAGAGAAGTTTTCGCTCATCTGTGCTGCTACTGTGGGTAATGCCCCGGCCGAACGCGAATTGGCTCGTTTCATTATGTTGGTATTAAAAAACAGGCGTGAGTCGTTTTTGCAATATATATGCTTGAGCTTTTTGGATTTATACAGAAAAGACAGGCGCATTGGTATTGCCAAACTGACAACAGCCGTACCCGTAAGCCGCGAGGTTTGGGAACGTATTCGGAATAGTGCCTCCCATTTGTTGCATGCTGAAATGGAGTTACAGACTGATGTTGATCCTTCTATTGAAGGTGGATTTGTATTCGACATTAACGATTTTCGTCTGGATGCCAGTATTGCTACTCAGCTGAAGAGAGTGAAACAACAGTTCATTGATAAGAACAGAAGAATTGTATAACAGTGATTAGTGATTGATGATTAGTGCTTAGTGAGTGCCAAAGCGTACAGCTAATCACTAAACACTGATCATTCATCGCTAAACATTAATCACTAAACATTAATTGCTAAATAAAATGTTGTCTGGAAATATAAAAGTAAGCGAAGTCTCCGATATTTTGCGCAAGCAGTTGGAAGGAATTGATACCCGCGTTCAACTGGACGAAATAGGTACAGTGCTGCAAGTCAGTGATGGCGTGGCACGTATCTACGGATTGCGCAATGCCGAAGCAAACGAGTTGCTGGAATTTGACAACGGCATCAAAGCCATCGTGATGAACCTTGAAGAAGATAACGTAGGTGCTGTGTTGTTGGGGCCTACGGATAAGATCAAAGAAGGGTTTGTGGTGAAACGTACCAAGCGCATTGCTTCCATTATGGTGGGAGAAGGCATGCTGGGGCGTGTTATTGATCCGTTGGGTGCGCCGTTGGATGGTAAAGGGTTGATAGGTGGTGAATTATGCGAAATGCCGTTGGAGCGCAAAGCCCCAGGTGTTATTTTTCGTCAGCCGGTGAACCAGCCGTTGCAGACCGGCTTGAAAGCAGTTGATGCAATGATTCCCATCGGTCGCGGACAGCGTGAGCTGATTATCGGTGACCGTCAGACCGGTAAAACAGCGATAGCTATCGACACTATCATAAACCAGCGTGCCAACTATGAAGCAGGCGATCCTGTATATTGTATTTACGTGGCTATCGGTCAGAAAGGTTCAACGGTGGCATCAATCGTGAACACATTGCGTGAATACGGTGCAATGGACTATACCATTGTTGTGGCTGCTACGGCAGGCGATCCGGCTGCATTGCAATATTATGCTCCGTTTGCTGGCGCTGCAATCGGTGAGTATTTTCGTGACACCGGCCGCCATGCGTTGGTTGTCTATGATGACTTGTCCAAGCAGGCAGTGGCCTATCGTGAGGTATCTTTGATTTTGCGCCGTCCTTCAGGGCGTGAGGCTTATCCGGGTGATATCTTCTACCTGCACTCCCGTTTGCTGGAGCGTGCGGCAAAGATCATCAATCAGGAAGAAGTGGCACGCGAGATGAACGATTTGCCCGAAAGTTTGAGAGGCAAGGTGAAAGGCGGAGGTTCATTGACGGCGCTTCCTATTATCGAAACGCAAGCGGGCGACGTGTCAGCCTATATCCCGACGAATGTGATTTCCATTACCGACGGACAGATATTCCTCGACACCAACCTCTTTAATCAAGGTAATCGTCCTGCCATTGATGTGGGTATCTCCGTCAGTCGTGTGGGCGGTAATGCTCAGATTAAGGCGATGAAGAAAGTGGCCGGTACATTGAAGATAGACCAGGCACAGTATCGCGAACTGGAGGCATTCACCAAATTCAGCGGCGACATGGACCCTGTAACTGCATTGACTATCGACAAGGGGCAGAAGAACACCCGTTTGCTGGTACAGCCGCAATACACTCCGATGCCTGTGGAGAAGCAGATTGCAATCCTTTATTGCGGCACGCATGGCTTGTTGAAGGATGTACCTTTGGATAAAGTAAGCGAGTTTGAACACAGCTTCCTCGAATTCCTTGAAAGAGATTATCAAATGGAAGTGCTCAATGTTTTGAAGACGGGCGTCATTGATGATAATATCTGCAGGAAAATAGAAGAGACTGCGGCAAAGACTGCTAAACAATTTATGTAGATAGCGATCGGCACAAGTCATTAATCATTAATGTACGGTTGCCAACCGCTAATCACTAATCACTAACCGCTAATCACTTAATCAGATGGCTTCACTGAAAGAGGTAAAAAATAGAATAAGCTCCGTCAAGAGTACGCGTCAGATAACTTCTGCGATGAAGATGGTAGCATCTGCCAAGCTGCATAAGGCGCAGGGGCGGATCGAGAATATGCTGCCTTATCAACGGAAGCTGAATGAGATTCTGACTAACTTCCTGAGTACGGATGCTACGATAGAGTCGCCCTATACCGATGAACGTCCGGTGGGGAGGGTGGCTATTGTGGCGTTCTCGTCCAATTCGTCATTATGCGGGGCTTTCAACTCCAACGTGGCGAAGATGCTGGAGCGCACGCTGGAAGAGTATCAATCATTGGGCCGGGAGAATATTCAGATATATCCCGTAGGCAAGAAAGTGGAGGAGGCCGTAAAAAAGCTGGGATTTGTGCCGCAGGGCAGTTATCAGGAAATGGCGGACAAACCTTCATACATGCAGGCCTATGAGCTTGCCGGGACCTTGATGAAAGAGTTTCTGGAGGGGCGGGTGGACAAGGTAGAACTGATCTACCATCATTTTAAGTCCACCGGTTCACAGATTCTGACGAGGGATGAATATCTGCCTATCAATCTGGATAAGGTGGCTGAAGAAGCAACCGAAAGCACTGCAGGAAAAAGCAGTTTCAATAATGACTATATCGTAGAGCCTTCTGCTGCCCGGTTGATAACAGAACTTCTTCCTAAAGTGTTGAGCCAGAAGATTTATACAGTTCTGTTGGATTCCAACACTTCGGAGCATGCGGCCCGGATGCTTGCCATGCAGGCGGCTACGGACAATGCCAATGAATTGATTCAGGATTTGACGAAGCAGTATAACAAGAGCCGCCAGCAAGCAATTACGAATGAATTGCTGGATATCATCGGTGGCAGTATGAAATAATTTTCTCGAAGAGAAACAGTGATAAGAGGCTATATTCCAAAAGGGTATAGCCTCTTGTTGTTATATCCGGCAGTGCTTCTCCTGAAAAACAGTCGGTCAATCTGTCTTTTCCCTTGTTTATTTATACTACCTTTACCACTCATAAGAATAAACAGAAAGAATAATGGAGCAAAACTCTGAATTAGCGCTTGCATGGCAGTTCATTGAAAATACAGGCACACATCTTTTTTTGACAGGCAAAGCCGGAACCGGTAAAACTACTTTCTTGCGCAGGCTCAAACAGGAAAGCCCTAAACGGATGGTGGTTCTCGCGCCTACCGGCATAGCGGCTATCAATGCCGGTGGTGTAACAATTCATTCATTCTTTCAGATTCCCTTTGCGCCTTATGTGCCCGAAAGTTCGTTCAGTACGAATGCTACCTACCGTTTCCGTTTCGGCAAAGAGAAAATCAATATAATACGCAGCATGGACTTGCTGGTGATCGATGAGATCAGCATGGTACGTGCCGACTTGCTGGATGCGGTGGATGAGATGCTTCGCCGTTACCGCGATCACCACAAGCCGTTTGGTGGCGTGCAACTGTTGATGATCGGCGATTTGCAGCAGTTGGCTCCCGTAGTGAAGGAGGAGGAGTGGCAGATGCTGAAGAAGTATTACGATACTCCTTATTTCTTCTCCAGCCTGGCTTTGAAGCAGACGGAATATTGCACTATCGAGCTTAAGACCGTATACAGGCAGAATGACGGAGTCTTTTTGGATTTGTTGAACCGTATTCGTGAAAACCATTGCGATTCGCAAGTGCTGGAAGCGTTGAACCGTCGTTGTCTTCCCGATTTTCAACCCCGCAAAGAAGAGGGTTATATCCGTCTGGTGACCCATAACTATCAGGCGCAACGCATCAACAATTACGAGTTGGAACAGCTTCCGGGACGTTCCTATACCTTTCGTGCCACGATAGACGGGAAGTTTCCCGAATATTCATATCCTACGGATGAGGTTCTTGAACTGAAAAAAGGTGCTCAGGTGATGTTTGTGAAGAACGATTCGTCCGGCGAGCATCGCTACTATAATGGCATGATTGGTGAAGTGACCGCAGTATCCGCAAGTAGCATTGAGGTGCGTGCCAAGGATAGCGGCGAGGACTTCCTGCTGCAGGAAGAGGAATGGGCAAATGCCAAGTATGTATTGGATGAGGAAAGCAAGGAGATCGTAGAAGATATAGAAGGCACTTTCCGGCAATTCCCCTTGAAGCTGGCATGGGCCATTACCATTCATAAGAGTCAGGGACTCACGTTTGAACGCGCCATTATCGATGCCAGTTCATCCTTTGCGCATGGGCAGACGTATGTGGCGTTGAGCCGTTGCAAGACGTTGGAGGGGCTGGTGCTTAGTGCGCCGCTCTCCGCAAGAGCCGTCATCAGCGATCGGGAGGTAGACCGGTTTACGGAGACAGCCCGCAGGAACGAACCGGACGAGCAACGTTTCCATTCATTGCAACGGGCTTATTTCCACGAGCTCCTGACGGGATTGTTCGATTTCCAGCCACTGGAACAGGTATTGCAACATTATGTGCGCTTGATTGATGAACATCTCTATAAGCTCTATCCCAACCAGTTGACTGCATACAAAGAGGAAATGGAGCGTTTTCGCGAAAAGGTGATAAAAGTGGCGCAGAAGTTCGGTATGCAATACAACCGTTTGATTGACGCTGCACAGAACTATGCTACGGACAAAACATTGCAGGAGAGAATTGTAGCGGGAGCCAAATACTTTAAGAAAGAAATGGAACCGCAGTATCTTGCATTGATAGGAGATCATGTTCTTGCCACAGACAACAAGGAGCTGAAGAAACAACTGAGCAAGGCAAAAGAAGAACTGAATACTATTTTCTTGCAGAAAGACGACCTTTTGGCTTACGTCATAGAGAACGGCTTCCATACAGCCGACTTTTTAAGGCAGAAAGCGGTATTGTCTATCGGCGAACGGGTTATTTCCGGAAAAGAAGATTTGAAGCGGAGAGGTATGCTGGAGACTGTGGAGAGAAATATACAAGAACGGAAAAGGCAAGAGGCAAAGGCCGCTGCCACTCAAAAAACTTCGGATGTGCTGCATCCTGAGCTCTACGACAGGCTGGTGGAATGGCGAAATTCCGAAGCGTCCCGAATGGGAGTGCCTGTCTATACGGTTATCCAGCAAAAGGCCATCCTGGGTATCAGCAATCTGCTGCCCGCAGACAAGGCGATGCTTATCCGCGTTCCCTATTTTGGGAAGAAAGGGTTGGAGAAGTACGGGGACATTATTCTGGAGATGGTGCACATGTACCGTAAGGAGAAAGGACTGGCAGAACCGGAGCTTATGCTTTAGAACGGTGTCCTGTTCCCTTGTTGCACTTCGATGCGTATGCCGAACGCACCGTTGGAAGATTTCATTTCGAATGCTCCCTTAAAGTTGTTCTTTTCCCAGGGCAATGCCGAGTGGTTGGGAACTTTCCAGCCGTCTTTGTCGTATTCGCCATAGGTGTTGATGCGCATTCCGTTTTTCAGCCTGAAACTTCCCATTTGCAGGTTTTCCGGTGACGACCAGAATCCGGACAGTCCGAAGGGGTTCATGCTGTAAACGGTGGAGTTAGTAAGCGAAAAGACATTGGAGAGCCCTTGCGAGTAGGTAGCATTTGGATTGAGACGGAACATTCTGCTGTAATCCTTGCTTGCATCCGGTATTTCCAGCGTAAATTCAGGCAGGCGGGGAGCCTCCATCTTCAACAGGCTCATATCCAACAGAAAACCGTCATAATTCTTCACCTCAGGCATAAGCGCACCTTCGGGCGGAGTGCCGTCGGGCAGGACATGGGAACGAATACTGTCACCCTGTGCTTCACTTTGGGCATACAGTGAAATGCTTCCCGCAAATAACGCGATGATAAAAAGACAAACTTGTTTCATAGCTTTTTTCAGATTATGTTTTTACACTTTGCGTGCCATACGTATTAGACAAAGATAAGCCTTTCCCATAATTTTCCGAAATTTCTTTATATTATTTCTCTTTCTTTATACTATCAGTTTGTATCCTATCCCGCGTACGTTTACGATGCGTATTCGCTCGTCCAGCGCGAGTTTATGGCGCAACTTGGTTATGAAAACGTGCAGGCTGCGGGAGTTGAAAAAACTGTCGTCTCCCCAAAGATCCAGCAGAACATTCTGGGTGTTGACTACCCGGTTTCGGTTTTCGCAAAGGCGTTTCAGTATTTCCGACTCCCGGTAGGAGAGTTCCACTTCCGTAGCGGCATGTGGCGCTGCATCGGTTCCTACATACGACAAGCGTTGTGTGACGGAGTTGAATCGATAATCACCTATTTCAAAACCGGTGGTTTCTTTGGGGGTGCTTTCTGTGAAGTTGAAAGCCTTTCCCGCCAGCGCTTTGATGCGGACAATCAGCTCTTGCATGCCGAAGGGCTTTTTCAGATAATCGTTTGCACCGAGCTCAAAGCCTTCTACAACATCGTTGATGGCGGAACGAGCCGTAAGGAAAAGCACCGGGGTATACTTATCCGTCTGGCGGATGCGGCGCACCATTTCAAAACCGTCCATGCGGGGCATCATAACGTCTGCCACAAGTACATCGGGACGCAGGTCGAAGAACAGGCGCAATCCTTCTTCGCCGTCGGTAGCGGTGTTTATAATGAAGTTTTGCCCTTCCAGTGTGTCTTTAATAATCATCGCAAGGGTTTCTTCATCCTCAACTAATAGAACTTTTATTTTATCCATACTCTTTATTTTTTCTGCCTGACAGGCTTATTACTATTGCTCCTAAGGAGAAAACCGGTTTCACCTTTGACGCTATCAGTTTCAAAGGTGGAAACTCGCAGTTCTAATAGGATGAAACTAAGTATTTTTAAAAGATGTGCAAAGATAACGTAACCAAGCTAAAAATCAAATAGTTATAAAACATATTTTTAGCAGGGAGGCAAAAGGAAAGCAAAAAAAAGCAGGTTTGGAAAGGAGTTAGGTTACCAAATCGTAACTCCGCCAAATATGCTATAAAAAGAAGTGTAATATATTATATTTCAGCATGTTGCTTGTTTTTGCATAGTATCAAATAACCCAACAGAAAGTAAATTTGTAACGAAAAAAGTTGAGTTATGCGAAGCACATTCAAAGTATTGTTCTACACCAAGAACCAGTCATTAAAAAATGGTAAGGTCCCGGTAATGGGGCGTATCACAGTCAATGGAACCCAAGCGGGTTTCAGCAGTAAAAGAACAGTGTCCCTTTCCTTATGGGACGTAAAAGCCAACCGTGCGAAAGGCAAATCTGAGGAGGCACGCATGCTGAATCAAGAACTTGACAACATCAAGGCGCAGATAACAAAGCACTATCAGTACATCTGCGACCATGACAGTTTTGTTACGGCCAAGAAAGTATATAACCGTTATGCAGGTTCCCCAGAGGAATGCCATACTCTTATGGTGCTCTTCAGAGAACAGCTTGAATCGTATAAAGAAAAGATAGGTAAAGGAAAGGCGGAAAGTACTTACCGTGGATTGATTGCCGACTACAAAAGCCTTTTGCTTTTCATGAAAACCAAAAAGAACATCGAGGATATAGCTATTGACGAGCTTGAAAAGTCGTTCATTGAGGATTATTACACATGGATGCTCGGCACGGCAGGTAATGCGAATGCCACTGCTTTCAACCGTGTCAATACTTTGAAATGGCTGATGTACATCGCACAGGAAAAAGGTTGGTTAAGAGTTCATCCTTTCACATCCTTCGAATGCAAGCCGGAATACAAGAAAAGGTCTTTTCTTACTGAAGAGGAATTGCAGAGAATCATCCACGTGGATCTGAGATACAAACGCCAGCGTGCCATGCGGGACATGTTTCTCTTCATGTGTTTCATCGGTCTTGCATATGCCGACCTCAAAGCCATTACTTACAACAACATCCATACCGATTCCGACGGAGGCACATGGCTGATGGGCAACCGTATAAAAACCGGAGTGGCCTATGTCGTGAAGTTATTACCCATAGCCGTTGAGCTTATTGAGAAATACAGGGGTGTGGACGAGAAGAAGGATTCCCCCGATTATGTTTTCCCCGTAGGTGAATACAACACGATGCTCCTCAGCCTCAGAATCATCGGCAAGAAGTGCGATTGCCATACCGAAGTCACCCCGCATATCGGACGTCATACATTCGCAGTTCTGGCCATTCTCAAAGGGATGCCGTTGGAAACCCTGCAAAAGGTGTTAGGTCACAACTCCATCCTTTCCACACAGGTATATGCCGAGCTTATCAATCCGAAAGTGAGCGAAGATACCGACAAGCTTTGCGAGAAGATAGGCCATGTTTACAAACTGGCCGTCTAATACCGACCAAAAGGAATGCCCCTTCAGCCGGTAGGCCGGAGGGACATTCCTTTTGTCTTTTCTTTATTTCCTGAACCTTCGGAAATCCCGATAGTTCTTTTTTAACACCTCATACAGTCCACTTTCGGGATAAAGAATCTTTCCACCGATGGTAGTATAGGACACCATGTTCTCGTCACGCAAGGTTTGTAGCGTCCGCCGTGAGATGTGCAGCCTCTCGCACACGTCATCTCCTGTCAGGTAATGCTCATACGCAATTGTGGGACGTATCCTTGCCGTGGCTTCCTCAGCCGCCTTACCCGCTCTCCTTATCCATCCGGTCAAATCCTTGAACTCTTCCGAATCCTTTGTGATAATGTCTGCCATAGCCTATTTCCTTTTTATAAGTCCTTCATTCAATATCTCCTGAATATCCGTTTCCTGATAGAAGAATTTCCCGCCTATGTTTGAATAAGGGATAAGGCCGTTATCCCTGTATTTTTGCAGGCATCTCTTCGATATTTTCAAAGCCAGACATACCTCTTGCACATCCAATCATTTATCCGGTGCAGGTGGGGCAACCTTTTTACGGAAGTCTTCCAACTGTACTGCCAGTAGGCTGAACTGTTTCCTCATTTCCAGATACGCACTCGTTTCAATAATAGTCAGTTCCATACATGATGTTTTTAGTTTATACATTTTAATGTTTTCTCCGGCAAAATAAGGCATACTCTCCAGTAAAAGCAAATGTGTGGAATCAAAGTCGGATTTTGTCGTGCATTGTCGCAACGGTAAAGTAAATGGCATGAAGAAAAGCTTGCCCCCTCCATGCTTCCACTTTTTTTACTGAAGCTGAAGAAACTGTTTACTAGATACCACAAGTAGATGGTGCGTGCTTTCATCCCTTTTATACAGCCCGGGAAGAAAAGTGTATTCTCATCCGTTGCCATAGCAGACATACGCTAATTCTTATTGTCTGTTGAAACGGGGAAGTTACCCGGACTGTCCGGTGATGCAACCAACGGTCTGCCCCATCTTTCAATAATCCCATAATTTGATTCTCTTTGCATAACTTAATACCTGTAAAGAAAATACATCATCTGACAACCCACAATAAAAAGGAAATCCGAGTCGGGCTTTGGCGTCCGTTGGCATATGACTTTTAAATTAACCGTTTCTCTAGCATCCGGTTATAACTTACGCGCAAGGAATCAATAAATGGAGTAGTGTCTGTACAACGGTCAAACACTTTTCCCCGTTTGGTATATAGTGCATTTATTTTTAGATGAAACATGTCCTCAAAAGCCCAAATTACACTTATCACAGTCAGTTTGTCACCATTTCTCGAACTTATTGCACCGGCAGCCATCAACGCAGCCACCAGTTCAACCAAATCACTGTCTGTACCGTTCCAAGTCAACATGACAACAGATTTATTTTCTGCATCTTTTATTATTTCAGATTTCAATTCGGGGATAATATTCCCATATCTGAATAACTCTTTAACCATTTCTATCTCTGCATCGAGAAGAGATAATGCTTTACCGATAAACACATCGTACAAAACATTCCTTTTCCCAAACATTTGCTCCGATGCAATTTGCATAGAAACCAATTCTATTTTGGTATAATTCAAGCGACGTAACTTCAATATTTGGTTCTCATTTTGTGGAAGTTCTCCAAGCAGAGTTACAAAATTATCATAAGCGGCAGGCAATTTTTCCACCGCTTGTACCATACCTTCCAAGTAGGAGGAAAATAGGTTGAAAAGGAGTGCACTTGTTAATGTTTTCATCACATCACATTTTAGGTTTTACAAATCATCATCTCCGCGCTAAATCATCATACTCATATTAAGTGCAAGTATTATACCATTAAACATATTATATTTAAATGCTTATAATCAAAGGTATAATAACAATAAAAAAAGTATTTGTGCAATATAAAATTGTGGAATGTATATAATTCGTCCGAAAATCGGACAATTCCTACATTAGTCTATATTTCTTCAATTTAAGATAAAGTGTACTCCGACTTATTCCCAACAGCCTTGCTGTTGCTGTGCGGTTATTATTTGTTGCCTCTAATGCTTTCACAATATTATTCCGTTCTGTTCGTTCATTTTTCAGTGTATATTCTTTTAGTCGCTCGTTTGAAAGAAGTCCTATATCTTCTGCCGTTATCCAGTCATCTTTTGCAAGCAAAACAGCTCGTTTAACTATTGCTCTCAATTCTCGTATATTCCCTGGCCATGAATATGCTTTGAACTTTTTTTGTGCTTCCAGATCAAATCCTTTCACACTCTTATCTAATTCTTGGTTAGCTATATCCAACATAAATTCAGCCAATGGTACAATATCATTCAAACATTCAGCTAAAAGAGGTACTTGTACAGGAAACTCATTTAACCTATGAAATAGATCTTCTCGAAATTTTCCTTCTATTATTGCTTTTTCTAAGTTCTCATTCGTTGCTGCTATCAACCGTATATCAGCTTCTATTTCTTTTTGGCTGCCTATAGGACGATAATGTTTTTCCTGCAATGCACGTAGCAATAGCATCTGTACATCCATGTTTAGGTTACCAATTTCATCTAAGAACAATGTCCCATGACTAGCTCGGGCAAACATGCCCCCTTTGTTTTCTATTGCACCTGTAAAAGCTCCCTTTACATATCCAAATAGTTCTGATGCGGCAAGTTCTTTCGGTAATGTTCCACAATCTACAGCAATGAACGGTGCATCCGAACGTTTGCTGAGTGCATGAATATGTGAGGCTACCCATTCTTTTCCAGTACCAGATGCTCCTCGTATTAATACGGTCATATCTACTGGAGCTACTAATCGAATATGATATTGTAGTTTTAAAAATAAAGGACTTTGCCCCATATAAAATTCCTGTCTCATTTTAGTATTTCTTTTTTTGCGTCCTAACACATCATTGATAATACTAAGTACTTTTTCTGTTTGAATTGGCTTTTGAAAATAATTTTCAGTTCCTTTCTTTATAGCATCCACTATCTCTTGTATATCAATATGCTCTGCCATAATAAAGAATGGAATATAATATCCTTCTATTTTCATCCATTCCAATAGTTGTATACCGTGGCTTTTTTCAATTTTAGAATTTGAAAATACCATATGTACTTCATTCTTACATAAAAAAGATTTTGCTGCATCCATTGATAATACATAATAAGCACATATATTATTATTCCTTAACCAACTCACAACAGCATGAGCATATGCTCGGTTATCTTCAACTACTAATACGATTCCCATTCCAGTCTTTTCTATATAAATTATGGATTTATCAAAGATAAATCCATAATTTATATAGAAATAATATGCTCTTTTCCTTTATCTGTCATATATCCCATAAGCATGGATTTAATAACGAAATTAGAAATACCTGGAGTCTTTTCTTTTTGAGAGTAAATAACACCATTTTTAATATTTTCCAACCGAATGCTCAAAAATGCAGAGAATAGAAACGTATCGCAATCCTTTACACATAATCCCAAATGAATACATTCCAATAATATTTCATTGAATTTAATTCTAAGTATTGAAATATACTGATCTAATTTTTTATTGCATGAAGGAAATCTCTTTAAATCCTTGAAGAAGGACGGATGAAAAGAACTTAAATAGCGAATGGAGTGTAAATATAGTTTAGACATAAACTTTAATGGAGAATTCATTTTATACTCCAATCTACCCACTGTTTCCAATTCCTTTTTCATTTCATATTCTATACATGCAACAATAAATTTCTCTTTACTTGGAAATTGTTCGTATAGTGTACGTTTTGACATATGTAGAAACTCTGCAACATCATCCATACGGGTTGCTCTGATTCCCTGATGGCGGAATAATGCCACCGCAGTATCAAATATATACTCCTTATTCATATACTTATATTTTATTTAAATTTCATTTTTATTTTACGATACTTTCTTTTAACAGAATGGAGGGCTGTATGCCAAAATACGCCTTAAAACTACGGGAGAAATGTGAGAAACTTTCAAATCCTAAATCCAATAGAAAATCTGACGGCCTGATTTTCTTTTCTTTAATGAGTACATAAGCTTCTTCCAGGCGCTTTGTCAACAACCATTTTCCGGGTGTCGTACCAAAAACTTTCAGAAAATCCCTGCGGAATGTAGATAAACTACGTCCGGAAGCTTGCGCCAATTGCTCCAATGGCAGATTATCCTGATAGTGGCATTCCATGAAATCTTTCAGATTAATTCTCTGTAAGCTGTTCATACGAGAAAACCAATTATGTAACCCCGAACGGAGATAGGTCAGGACATTTATACACTCCTGTATCTTGAGATAAGTCAATGGTTGGTTAGCCCGGAAATTATTATCAACACCGGCTTTAATGCCTGATATCAGCCCCTGAAGGAGTACATGATTGGCTACTGTCATTACATTTATATCTTCATTTTCCACTTCTTTTTCTGCATCTGTCATAGCCGGAGATGCGGCACGTAACAGATATTCTGTTACAGCCTCTTCCGATATGCGGATATGTACTACTTGCATGGAACTCTCCGTGTGAAATGAAATATGTTCGTTACGTGCCAATATCCAGCCGAATCCTTTGCTCAACGAGTGATTAATCCCCGACACACACATTGTTCCTTCTCCCGAATAGACATATGAGAATAAGAAATCATCAAATTGGAATTTCATAGGCTGCCCTTTGGTGAAACTCATTTTATACATAATGGGATAGTCTGGAATCATTTTATTTTTCATTTGTGAATCTCCTTTATTGTTTGGTTACCTTTAAAGTGATATGCGAGGTTGCAATATGATTGCAAAACCATGTACCGATACAACAAGCAACGATGATAATGCCGGTTGTATAGAGCATATTTCCCAATCCGGTTAATGGAGAAAGCACTCCACCGAACAGGAACATCAAAAATCCAAGTAATGCAGATGCATTTCCAGAGTTCTTTCTCTCCAAATCAAGAGCAAGTGTTGTAGAACTTGGCAATATTATTCCCAAGAAGAGCATAAAAACAAACAGTGATAATTCCAACGGCCACACGGAAGTGGAGAAAAATAAAGCTGCGGCTACAAACAAACTCATTATCCCGAATCCAATAGAACCTACACGTAATGCACCGGTTGCGTCATGAAATAATGAAACCATCAGACTGCCCAGCATTATGGCTATCGCATTGGCGCCGAAACACAGGCTGTACGCCAGCGGGGACATGTTAAAATGTTCCTGAAAGATAAAGGGAGAAGCAGCAATATATGTAAACATCACTCCCATAGCGAACGCCTGCACCAATACATAGCGCATAAACTGGGCATTTTGGAACACAGGTACATAGTTCCGAAATGTGGCAAACACACCGCAATGTTGTTGCTGCTCGTTATTCAAAGACTCTTTAAAAAAGGCCAATGCCATAATCAATAATATGCCTATCAATACCAATATCCAGAAAATACCTTTCCAGTCAGTCACTTCCAATAAAACACCCCCCAATACGGGGGCACAAACCGGGGCAATGCCTTGCACGGAGCTAAGCATGGAAAAAAAGCGGATAAGCTCTCTCCCTTCGTAGAGATCCGTGGCGATGGATTTGGAAATAACCACTCCACCGGCTCCAGACAATCCTTGTAACAATCGGAAGAAGATAAATACATATATATCCGAAGCGTATAAACAACCTATTGTGGATATACAAAACAGGACAAGGGAGGTCATTAATGGTTTTTTACGTCCGTACTTGTCACTCAACGGCCCGATAACCAACTGTCCGACGGCCAATCCAACCATACTAAAAGTCAGGCTAAGCTGTACGAGCGATGCCGTGGTATCAAAATATCCGGCCAGCACCGGAAGGGCAGGCAGGTAAAAGTCGGTCACAAACGGACCGAAAGCTGAAACAATCCCGATAACAACCAGGATATACAGTTTTGAGTTTAAGGTTTCTTTTATCATAACTTATTTATACTTTTATTTTCTGCTGCAAAGTTCATAACATTCTGTCACATCCTTTTGTCCATTTCCATGTCTGGATTGTCCGGATAGTAACCAAATATTGATTAGAGAAATCTATTTTAGTCTGACTTTCTCCTGCAAACAGCTTTGAATCTGAGAGACAAATTTGTTATTGTCCATTTCGTGATATTTGCAAGCAGATAAACAATAATCCGTAAAATCCTTTTATATTTGTATGAACTTACTTATATTATACTCGATGCCAATTAATAAAGATATGACAAACAAGTTTGGAATATGTCCTTCCACCAGACATTTATCCGTATTATTTCCGGAAAAGGAAGCGGAACGTACTCCCTCAAATAAGATTTTTCTCGCTATAGTTTTACAAGGTAGAGCCATGATTGAAATTGACGGGAAGAACCATTTGATACATACCGGAACATTGATATATCTGTATCCAAACCATCTGGTCAGACAAATGTCCCATACAGAAGATTTGCTACTTGAATATCTTTGGTTCGAGTTTGAATTCCTTTCGGATTTTCCTTTATTACTAAAGGCAGATATTTCAGAATATGTAGGAAAAAACCCTTGCTTACAGCTAAAAGATAAAGAGATGCAACTGGTGAAGAAATACTATGACCTGATAGCTGAACGTTATCAGGAAAGCAATGAGTACATTGCCATTACCAAAGGATTGCTGTTTTCCTTTATTCTTGAAATCAGCAGGCTATATTCCGGTAAAAATGTGTCGGTATCGAATACACGACAAGACGAATTGACAGATCATTTCTTTTTTCTACTCCATCAGCATTACAGGGAAGAACGGTCTGTTTCATTTTACGCCGATAAATTATATATATCGGACAAGTATCTGATGCGTGTACTGAAGAAATCCACCGGACAGACTTTTCATTTTTGGGTAATTGAGTTCATTATGCGTGAAGCCAAGCTGTTATTACGTTCAACGACCATCAGTATTACCGAAATATCGGAAAAACTGAATTACCCGAACCCTTCATTCTTCTCTCGCGTATTCCACCAGTATGTGGGAATGACTCCAAAAGAGTTCAGGAATCAGTGACCCTGAAATATTCTATCGTCATAGACTTCTAAAGGCAAATGGCTTTGACATTTACAGACAAGAACTAATTGTCCGAAATGATGAATTTTGCTACCGTAAACAATTAAATATTTGATAACATATGGTAGCAAAATGTTTTAAAAGAATCTTGCTCCTTCTTTTTATAACAGGAGCGATACAGGCTAATGCCCAGGAGAAAAAGAAAAGTGAATTGCAACAATGGAAAGATTCTGTTGAGAATGCACGTTTAATAGCCAGACAGGAACGGCACCTGATGGATTCGGTTGTCCATATAAAGGCCGAAAATGCTTTGCATAGGAAAGAGTTTGTACTGGAAAGTGACGAACTGACACTAAAGCATGGTGAACATGGATATGTAAATTCTACCACCAACTTCATTGCCTTGCATGATGGAAAAACGACCGTACAAATCTCACCGTTCCAGTCAGGCGGCGGTCCTAACGGTGTGGGTGGTATCACAGTGGAAGGCACTCCGACCGGATTGAAAATGGAAACAGACAAGAAAGGCATCACCCGCCTTTCCATGAATGTCACCGGAAATGGTATATCGGCACAAGTTACAGTGACACTCAGTCCTTCGGACAACCGTGCCACAGCAACGATTATCCCCAATTTCAACTCTCTCAATGTTACATTGGACGGGCGACTGGTTCCGTTCAAGGAAAGTTCCGTATTTAAAGGAACAACTTTCTGATCATTAAACAAACTAACCAAGAAAAGTATGACAGCTAAATTGTACATAGGGGTATTCATACTTCTGGCAGGAACCCTATACTCCTGCCAAAAAGATGAAGAAGTGAATAAACTGGATGCTGACTATCGCGTAATGACTGATTATGATCCGGAAACGGATTTCAGTCAGTTTCAGTCATATTACCTGGCAGACAGTGTTCTGTTCATCGGAAAAGATGAGAAACCGCAGTATCTCGACAGTCTGCAAGCTGGACCAATCCTGAACGCCTGCCACCGTAACATGCAAGAACGGGGTTACAGTCGTGCGGCAAGCAAGGAGAACGCCGACTTGGGATTACAAATGACATATATTGCCAGTACCTACCATTTCGTGGGATACACCGCTTCACCTTATTGGTGGTGGGGATTTGCCGGTTATTGGAGTCCTTTTTATTGGGGAAATTGGGGATACTGGTATTATCCGTATCCGGTCAGCTTCAGTGTTAGCACAGGGGCACTGCTGACGGATATGTTGAATCTGAAGGCCGAGCAAGGCGCAGACAAGCGCTTGCCTGTTGTATGGCAAAGTTATCAGACCGGTCTGTTACATAACTCCGATGTCCTCAATATAACATTGGCGGCACGTGGAATAGAACAGTCTTTTAAACAATCGGAATATATTACTAACCATTCAAATTAAGGAGATAATATCATGGATGCTAAAAGAATAAGAAAAAACACAACTGGATTATTGATGCCATTGGTACTGGCCTTCTGCCTGATGTCACATGTTGCCAAAGCCCAAATAAATCCGAGAGCTTACTATCAAATCGGCTGGCAGTTTGACTTTCCTGTCAATTCCGGATTCACCGACAAAATGAATGACCTGGGACTTTACCTGGATGCCGGTTATTACCTGACCCCAAACATTTCGTTAGGAGGTTTCATTAACCTGAATACACGAAGCGAGTATGTCCCCCGGCAGACATTTACCGAAGGTACTACTTCCGTAAATACTGATCAGGTACGTTCTTCCATCCAAATTCCATTCGGAGTATCACTGCGCTATCGCTTTGCATGGAAATCACACTGGCAACCATATATCGGTGCCAAATTAGGTGTAAATTACCTTGATGCCGAATCTGTTCAACAGTTGTATTTTTATAATGACAAGTCGTGGGGTATCTATGCCTCTCCGGAAGTAGGTGTCAATGTGTTTCCATTCAGACACAAATATGTGGGAATCAATCTTGCAGCTTATTACAGTTATGCGGGTAATCGAGGCAAGATATTCTATCATGATATGGATGGTATGAACAACTGGGGCATCCGTGTGGGATTTACATTCTGAATATATGGACCGTTCACTTATACATAGACTCATTTTTGCCACCTACATATCAGCAGTGCTGGCATTATGCTTTGCCGATTCAAATCCGGATACTGTTACCGGAAGTTACATTAATTTATCAATACTTCCGTAACAGTCTGTCCGGGATTTGGAAATGACAAAATCGTGCATCTGCTGATGTTTTTTCCATTTCCCATATTGGCAATACACGCATTTGGGAGAAATAAGAAAAGCCTGCCGCAGTATATGGTATCTATTTTGGTCACATTACTTGCAGGCATACTGACCGGAGGAGTGATAGAACTGCTACAAGGGGTTTCTGGCTACAGAAGTTGTGACATAAAAGACTTTTGTGCCGATTGTTTAGGTACATTGCTCGGTGCAGCATTGACTTTGCAATTATTCGTTCTCAACAAGATCAAAAGACAAACAGTTTTGTTTTAACTGGCTTCCTTCATCGAATAAAGGAAGGATATTCCAAATCTTTTAACTCAGACGGCATCTTCCGAATCCTACCGGATGGAAGATGCCATTTTTTTTACAGGAAAATTACCAAAAAGTCCTTTCAAGATATAGTATAAGACAGGTAATACATTTTCAATAAGTACATTTTCAATAGGTTTCATAAAAATATGGCTACTACACACAAGATATACTGTTTGTTTAATTCATTGTATAGCGTTCAGATATGTTTATATATCTTTAGTCCAACCAAGTTTACCTTCAGTTCATTTGTTGTTGCCTATTTCTCATTAATCCTTCAGTACCTCTATAAATATTCTTAAAACGGACAATAAAAAGCTCCCGATTGTATATTATAGATACAACCAGGAGTGAGGAGAATTTATGAAACGGGGTTAGATAATAAAGAGTACGAAGGCAAGAATATTACCCCTTGTTTTCTCCTATATGTATATCCGCCACTTCCCCTGGCAACAATTCGCCAATAAAAGCAAATGTGCTTCCTTCATATTCCACAACGGCTTTATTGTTTTTCTTGTTCAGTTTTATTTTGAAATCTTTAGGAGTACCATCCAGCAGTGTTGACAACATGCATGTTACATTACCGCGTTTGTCAGTTTCTACATTGCAGGAGAGAATATCCATCTTCATTGTTATGCCCGATATGGGGGTACTGTCACCTTTTTCAGCAGGAGGAGCTATTTGTAGCAATCCTTTATTCCCTTTTACGGCAAGGAAATTTGCTGCCGAATCGAGTTTAGCTGTTGCTCTTGTTTTAACCGAAGCCATATCATGAGCCTGAAGTACAAAGTCACACCGGTTCAATGCTTCGACTGCACCCTGATGAGCAATCTCTTTATTTACAGGTTTCTTTACCTCGGTCGTATCTGTCTTTACTTTGACCGTATCATTTTCCACTGTTTGGGCCTGTGCCATGAACATTGTGCCAGACAATGCGATAATGGCTAAAATCAAATTCTTTTTCATATTCTTTTTCTTTTAAATTGAACACTGCAAAGATGAAGGATTTGAAGCGGAATTATTTGTCCCGTAAGTTCAATCTTATTTGATTTATAAGTTCATGTTTCTATTTTCCGGCTGACTTTCTCAGGCAAACCTACTTGAACTTATCAGACCAATCCTTCCCAAGTTTTTAGTCCACTTTTGCACCAACGTTTTTGAGAGCTTAAATGAGAAGGCGATTACATTATTAATAATAGAACATTTATGAATAAGAAACTTTCAATTTTAACAGTATGTACTTTCGGAGTATTTGGTAGTATGTCTGCACAGCATCAACCCCAATTGGGGAAATCTCCTATAAATGAAATTATTTCCGCCATGACCATTGACGAAAAGGTTGCTCTGTTGGTTGGCTTCGGCGATGAAGATACACCCGACAGTATTCCTTCCGCTACCATAGGCTTTACCAAAAAGATCGTACCGGGAGCGGCAGGAATCACCCATGCCATTCCCCGTTTAGGCATCCCGTCCATCGTGTTGGCTGATGGGCCGGCTGGACTTCGGATTGACCCGAAACGACCGGGGACAGACAACACCTTCTACTGCACGCATTTCCCTGTAGCCACGTCGCTCGCTTCCACATGGAATGCACCATTGGTAAAGTCAGTAGGAAATGCCATAGGTAACGAAACCCTCGAATATGGCGTGGACATCCTGCTGGCTCCTGCCACCAATATCATGCGCAACCCGCTCTGCGGACGTAACTTCGAATATTATTCCGAGGACCCGATACTTGCTGGGAAACTCACCTCTGCCATGATTCAGGGGATTCAGCAAAATGGTGTGGGCACTTCACTCAAACACTTTGCCCTGAATAATCAAGAGACAAACAGAACGGGGAACAATGTTCTTGTCTCCCCCTATGTCATGCGCGAACTTTACCTGAAACCTTTCGAGATAGCCATACGTGAATCCACTCCATGGACAGTAATGAGTTCCTATAATAAGGTGAACGGTGAATATGCCTCAGAAAACAGTCTATTGCTCGATTCTATTCTTCGCCGGCAATGGGGATACAAAGGTCTGGTCATGACTGACTGGTTTGGCGGACAGGATGCCGTAAAACAGACGATTGCAGGAAATGACTTGCTGATGCCTGGTTTGAAAAAACAGTATAAAGTTCTTAAAGATGCAGTTGATAACGGAAAACTCTCTACCCATATTCTTGACAGGAGCGTACAACGAATACTGGAACTGATTATCAAAACACCCCGTTTTCAACAATATGACTATACGAATACAGTTGATTTGGTGGCAAATGCCCGTACCAGCCGTATGGCAGCCGCAGAGGGGATGGTGTTGTTGAAAAATGACAACCTGACACTCCCTTTGGATAAATCCCAAACAAGTCGTATAGCCTTGTTCGGTATCTCTTCTTATGATTTCATACCCGGTGGTACAGGCAGCGGAGATGTTAACCGTGCCTACACAATTTCTCTGGCAGAAGGTTTGAAACAGGCTGGATTCCAGTGGAATGAAAAACTGGCTGAACTATATGATACATATATCAAGAAAGAAACCGATGCGCTTCCTGAAAGGCAATTTGACGATCCGGTGCAGCGTATTGCGGAAATGGAACTTTCCGATACGCTTATTCAGGCACAAGCCTCTTGCCAGGATATGGCGGTTATAACTATCGGACGTATTTCCGGAGAATTTCATGACCGTAACATCACTGATGATTTTTTACTCTCGCAGACAGAACAGAAACTGATTGAAAATGTATGTACCGCTTTTCATCAGAAAGGGAAAAAAGTAATAGTAATTCTTAATACTTGCGGCGCATTAGAGACATTCTCATGGAAGGAACAGCCGGATGCCATACTTGTAGCCTGGCTTGCCGGGCAAGAAGGCGGGAATGCCGTAACCGACATACTGACCGGAACTGTTACCCCATCAGGAAAATTACCCATGACATGGCCCGTCAATTATGAGGATGTTCCGTCTGCTTCCAATTTTCCGCTTGCAGGGCACAAGGAAAGCATAGACAGTACCCGTTATGAAGAGGGATTGTTTGTTGGTTACCGCTACTATGACACTTTTGGCAAACCTGTGTCTTACCCATTTGGATACGGTTTGTCTTACACGACATTTGACTATGGCAATTTAAGCATTGAAAAGAAAGAGGACGTTGTTGAAATATCCTGCCGAATAATCAACTCCGGAAACAGAGCCGGTAAAGAGGTGGTTCAGGTGTACGTGTCTTTTCCTGATAAAAACGAGAACTACCCGACAAAAGAACTGAAAGGATTTGCCAAAACACAAATATTGCAGCCGGGAGAAACAGAGACTGTGACCGTCCATATTCCGCTGTCTTATTTAAAACGATATGATGAAACAGCCGACTGTTGGAAACTTCCACAAGGTATATTCCGATTCTTTGTCAATAGTTCTGTTAAGGACTGCCGGCTGACAGGAAAATATAATCTTTAATTGCTCAATTAACTAACATTATCAGATAATGAAAATAAAATCAACATTCAGATTTACAGCAATGATATTTCCGGCTATGAGTATTCTATTGCTGAGTGCATGTGGTGGGAAACATGAAATAACCAGCTCTTCCACCCAATACGAAACAATGACAATTGGTCGTACCTCACAAAGACTTGACAGCCGTTATTCGGCCACGCTACGTGGAAAGCAGGATGTGGAGATCCGCCCGCAGGTATCAGGTACCATTACCGAACTTTGTGTGGAAGAAGGTGCTACGGTGCATCAGGGACAAACTATTTGTATCATAGACCAGGTACCCTATCAGGCTGCTCTGGAAACTGCTGAAGCGAATGTGAAAGTAGCCGAGGCAAATGTGGCAACCGCCCGTATGACTTCGGAGAGCAAAACGAACCTGTTTCATAAGAATATCATCTCTTATCTGGAGAAACAAACCGCAGCCAATACGCTACACGGTAATGAGGCCGCACTTGCATTGGCACGGGCTGAACTGAAGAACGCACAAAACAATCTTTCCTATACTGTTGTGAAGAGTCCAGTAAATGGAAAAATCGGCATGATTCCCTATAAAGTTGGGGCTTTGGTCAATCCTTCCATTGTCACACCGTTGACTTCCGTATCGGACAATTCCGAAATATACGCTTACTTTTCCATGACAGAACGGGAGATTCTGAATCTTTCAAGACTGTCGGGGTCATTGGAAAAAGCCATTGAGCAAATGCCGGAAGTGGAGCTGATACTTAGTGACGGCAGCAAATATGCCTACAAGGGAAGGATAGATGCCGTAAGCAGCATGATAGACAGTTCCACTGGTGCCATCAGTTTACGTGCCACCTTCAGGAATGAGGAACACGTCATTCCGAGCGGTGGTAGCGGAACGCTCATTTTTCCGTATAACATGACAGACTGTATCGTTATTCCCCAAACTGCCACTTACGAGGTGCAAGATAAAGTATATGTGTATAAGGTGGTAGACGGAAAGACCGTAGAGACCTTGATTACCATCTTCCCGATAGACGATGGACAGAACTATATAGTCAGCGATGGTTTGCAGGAAGGCGATATCATTGTGACCGAAGGAGTGGGAACGTTAAAGGAAGGTGTGGAGATCAGCGTTTCCACACAGGTGTCTAACCCTTAAAAATATCTGAATTATGAATGTACAAAGATTTATAGACCGTCCCATACTGTCCATCGTCATCTCCGCCACCATTCTGCTGATAGGTTTTATCGGGCTTTCATCCTTACCGGTAGAGCAATATCCAGATATAGCTCCGCCTACGGTTATGGTATCCGCTTCCTATACCGGTGCCAATGCGGAGACTATTCAGAAATCAGTCATTGTACCTTTGGAAGAAAGTATCAACGGTGTGGAGAATATGACCTATATGACTTCCGAAGCCACCAATACGGGAGATGCCACGATTAATGTCTATTTCAAACAAGGTACAGACCCTGATATGGCTGCTGTCAATGTGCAGAACCGCGTAAGCAAAGCTACCGGTCTGCTTCCATCGGAAGTGACACAGATTGGAGTTACAACTATCAAACGACAAAACAGTCTGTTAAAGATTTTTGGGTTGTACAGTGAAGACGACAAATATGACCAGACATTCCTGAACAATTACATGAAAATCAATATACAACCTGCATTATTGCGTATTGCCGGAATCAGTGAGATTGTGAACATGGGTGCCGATTACTCCATGCGTATCTGGCTCAACCCCGAAGTGATGGCGCAATACAAGCTGATACCTTCCGACATTGAAAAAGTGTTGGAAGAACAGAACTTGGAGGCTGCAACTGGTTCGTTGGGGGAAAATTCCAAAAACGTACACCAATACACAATGAAATACAAAGGGCGGCTCGAAAAACCCGAAGAGTTTGGAAACATGGTTATCCGGTCGTTACCCAACGGAGAGGTTCTCCGTTTGAAAGATGTGGCAACCATTGAGCTGGGTGCACAGAACTATGTTATCAACGGACAGATAGACGGGCATCCGGCAGCCACTTGCATGATATTTCAGACAGCAGGTTCCAATGCCAATGAAGTAGTGGGTGAAATAAACGATTATCTCGAAACCATAGAGAAGGAACTTCCAAAAGGTGTCAAAATTGCCCATCTGATGAGCACAAAGGATTTTTTGGATGCAAGTATCCATGAAATCATCAAGACGCTGATAGAAGCTATCATATTGGTCGTACTCATTACATACGTTTTTTTACAAAACCTACGCTCTACACTAATTTCATCGGTAGCTATCATCATATCTCTGGTGGGTACGTTTGCTTTTCTCGCCATAGCCGGATTCAGCATCAATCTGTTAACTCTTTTTGCCCTCGTACTGGCTATTGGCGTGGTCGTAGATGATGCCATTATTGTGGTAGAGGCTGTCCAGGCAAAATTTGACATCGGTTATAAATCTTCCTATCTGGCCTCTGTAGATGCCATGCGTGAAATTACATCGGCAATTCTTACCTGTACACTGGTATTTATGGCGGTATTCATTCCCGTAGCGTTTATGGGCGGCACGAGTGGTACATTCTATACACAATTCGGTGTGACTATGGCGGTGGCGGTAGGTATTTCGGCTGTCAATGCATTGACACTTAGTCCGGCATTGTGTTCGCTCATTATGCGCCCCAAGTCAGACGGAAAAGTCAGAAAAGGGTTCTCCGAACGGTTCCGTATGGCATTCGAGACTTCGTTCGGCCATCTGCAAGCGAGATATAAGACCGGTATCATGTTTTTTATCAAGCACCGCTGGCTGAGTTGGGCGTCACTGGGAAGTTTTGTCATATTGCTGACTGTGTTGATGAATACGACCAAAACCGGACTTGTTCCACAAGAAGATGTAGGCACCGCTTATATCGATGTGATTACTGCACCGGGAAACTCTATCGAAGAAACCGGACGTGTCATGGACAAGATAGAAGAACAGATAAAGGATCTTCCCAAAATAGAACATTATTCCAAGATAGCCGGCTCAGGTATGACTTCGGGCAAGGGTTCGTCATACGGTATGTTTATTCTCAAACTGCGGCATTGGGATGAACGTCCGGGAGAAGAGAACAGCGTGGAGACTTTAACAAATACCATTTACCAACGAATCGGAGACATAAATGATGCGCAGGCATTGGTTTTTACTCCACCGATGATTCCGGGATACGGACAAAGTAGCGGATTCGAATGTTATATACAAGACAAGAAAGGCGGTTCACTGAACGATTTATATGAGGTATGCCAAAAATTTATAACAGAACTGCGTAAACGTCCGGAAGTGACGGCGGCACAGACCGCTTTCAATATCAACTTCCCTCAATATCTGGTGGATGTGGATGCGGCGAAATGTAAGAAGACGGGAGTTTCTCCCAATGATGTGCTGGATGCTATGGGTGGTTATTACGGTGGTTCTTATGCTTCCAACTTCAACCGGTTCACGAAGCTCTATCGGGTTATGATACAGGCTGATCCAAAGTATCGCTTAAATAAGGAATCGTTGAAGAACATATTTGTCCGGACAGAAAATGGTGATATGGCTCCGCTCAATCAGTTTGTGACTTTAACAAAGGTATATGGAGCTGAATCTGTTGCCCGTTTTAATCTGTTCAGTAGTATATCAGTGAACGGTTCAGCCGCAGACGGGTATTCTTCGGGCGATGCCATCAAAGCCATTCGGGAAGTGGCAGCAGAGGTTCTTCCGTCAGGATATGGGTATGATTTTGGTGGCATCACCCGCGAGGAAGCCGGAACGGGAAATAACACCATCATTGTCTTCTCCATCTGTATTGTGTTGATTTATTTAGTTCTTTGCGGATTATATGAAAGCCTATTTGTACCATTTGCCGTTATTCTTTCTGTTCCGTTCGGATTGGCGGGTAGCTTTATCTTTGCCCGAATCATGGGATTGGAAAACAACATCTATTTGCAAACCGGATTGATTATGTTGATTGGACTGTTATCCAAAACAGCAATCCTTCTGACGGAATACGCAACCGAACGAAGACGGCTGGGATTAAGTCTCACCTGGTCGGCACTAACGGCGGCTATGGTACGTTTACGTCCTATTCTTATGACTGTCTTTTCCATGATATTCGGCCTGTTGCCTTTGATGTTTGCGACGGGTGTCGGTGCCAAAGGAAACAGTTCTTTGGGTTCTGGAGTTGTGGGAGGTATGATTATCGGAACACTGGCGTTACTATTTGTTGTTCCGGTATTCTTCATCGCCTTCCAATGGATAGAGGAAAAGGTTATGGGCAGAAAGCCTAAGGAAATACAAGTAATGCATCAGAAAAATTAAGAATATAAAAGTATGAAATATAAAATTGCCATTTATTTGTTGGCGGTCTGCTCCTTAAGCAGCTGCCACATTTATAAATCATATGAACGTCCTGAACTGCCAACTGACAGTTTGTACCGTAAACCGGATATTCCGCAAGTGGACACACTCAACTTCGGCAGCCTTTCTTGGCGTGAAGTATTCACTGACCCCCAATTACAGAGTCTGATTGAAAAGGGACTGACAAACAATACAGACTTACAGATAGCCCGCTTACGCATTGAAGAGGCAGAAGCAACATTACTATCATCCAAACTTGCTTATTTACCGGGAATCAGCCTGGCTCCACAAGGGACTGTTTCAAGTTTTGACAAACAAGCGGTTACCAGATCCTATCAACTTCCCGTTACCGCAAGCTGGGAAATAGATATTTTCGGCGGATTACTCAATGCCAAACGCAAAGCAAAAGCGGCACTTGAACAGAGTGAGGCATACAAACAAGCCGTGCAAACCCAGCTGATTACTTCCATCGCCAATAGTTATTACACTTTGCTGATGCTTGATAAACAATTGGCTATAAGCGAGGTGACAGCGGAGAACTGGAAAGAAAGCGTCAAGACTATGCGTGAGATGAAAGAGGCGGGTATGACAAACGAGGCTGCCGTTACTCAGAGTGAGGCCAACTATAGGTCGGTAGAAGCCGATATTCCTGATTTGAAACGTCAGATTAGGGAAACAGAAAACGCATTGTCAGTCGTGTTGGGGGATAATCCCCAACATATAGACCGGAACAAATTGGAGAACATTCCGCTACCTACACGCTTTTCATCGGGCGTTCCTCTTCAATTACTCTCTAACAGGCCTGATGTGAAACAGGCAGAAATGTCATTGGCGATGGCTTATTATGGAACTAATGCCGCACGTTCGGCATTTTACCCGGGCATTACGATAAACGGAACTGCCGGATGGACAAACAACGTGGGCGAAAGTATTCTTAATCCAGGCAAATTTCTGCTTTCCGCTATCGGTTCATTAGTCCAACCTCTATTTAATAAAGGTAAAAATATTGCCAACCTTAAAATTGCTAAAGCACAACAGGAAGAAGCGTTACTTTCTTTCAAACAAAGTCTGCTCAATGCTGGAGCGGAAGTGAGTGATGCACTCTATATGTTCCAATCTGCCGGAGAAAAAGGAGTACAAAGAGAAATTCAAGTCAGTTCTTTGGAAAAATCTGTTGATTCCACCATGGAATTATTCTTACTTGGAACTTCCACTTATCTCGAAGTATTGACGGCACAGCAAAGTTTGTTTAGTGCACAGCTTCTACAAGTCAGTGACCGGTTTGAACAGTTACAAGCAGTGATTAATCTTTATCATGCTTTAGGAGGAGGATGGAAAGATGATACATCGAAGGATGCTAATTCATAATAAATAAAAGAATACATATGAAAGTCTTAAGATTAAACATTATCTATACGAATCAAAAAATGTATAATGTAAACGTTACAAATATAATATTACCAGGAAAAGATGGCCCGTTTGCAATTACTTCCAACCATAATTATGTCGTGGCCACTCTTTCAAGTGGTGAAATAAGATACATTTCAGAAAATGGTGAAGAAAAAAAAATAAGTATAAAAGGTGGTTTTGTGGAATTAAAAGATAAGATTATCTCTGTATGTGTTGATTTGTAAGGTATGAATAATATAATAATTTTGACATAATTTTTCCGCTCAACGAGTACATCCTTTTATTCAAGCAATTATTCTATTATGATTTCATATAGAATAGTTGCTTTTTATATCATTGATTGTACCTTGCAAATTTACACACCTCATTTTTATGTAATTTAATATATCCCACTTTTACGCTTTTAATAGTTTACATAAATTAACTCTTTTTATATAGCAATACCCTATGTCTGATTGCTAAAAATTGTTTTCCTATTCTCCAGACGATAACTCTTCCCTGAAAGATTGATTACTTCACAACAGTAGAGCAACCTGTCAAGCAAGGCAGCAGCCACCGCTTCATCTCCCAGCTCTTCTAACCACTCCGCCAGTCCCCTGTTCGCAATAATAATGAGTGACACTTTTTCCTGAAGGGCGTTAACCAGCTTGAACAATAGCAGCATGTCTTCTCTTTTCAAGGGATATAATGTGACATTATCAATTGCCAGCAACCGGGCTTTCATTATCCTTTTATAGGTCTTCATAGCATGTCGGGAAACATCCTTTGTCTTCAGGCAGACGAGCAGATCTTCCAGGCTTATCAAGGCGGCATTGTATCCCTCTTTCACCGCCTCATGGACGAGTCCGGATGCAATGAATGTCTTTCCGGTTCCGGGGCCTCCTATCAGGAGAAGGTTGTATGCCCTGCTCATCCACGTGAGTTCCCGCAACTCCCGAAGCTGCCTGCCGTCCAGTCCTTCTGTCCGGCTGAAATCATACTCGTCCAAAGTATGCCTGGCAGGGAGTCCGGCCGCCTTCATCCGCGAAAGAAAGCTTTTCCGGTCTCTTTCGCCTGCTTCTCTTGCAAGACAGGATAGCAGGAACTCCGAATAAGTCGGCTGCTTTTCCTGTGCCTCAAGTATAATCTCCGTCATGTGTTCGGCCAGGCTTGCCAGTTTCAGACGTCGTGCATATTCGACCAGTTCTTTTTTACGTTTTATCATGATTCGTGAAAATATCTTTGTAAGACTGCATCATTCCGGTTTGAAACGGTGGATGCATGCCCGATGGTTGTGAAATATAAGCGCTGCCGTTTTCCGGTATCTCTCCGGAGTTCCTACGCACATGCTCGCACAGGTTCCTGACAGACTCCCCGTTATAGATACCCCGGTCCAGACACATGCGTATGGCTTCAACCAGTGTATGCCCGTCATAGCTCGGAATACTGCGCAGGATTACTTCCAGGTTACTCCTATAGTAGCGTTCCTTTCGCCGACGCAGATTTTCCAGCCATAAGGCGACTTCCTTGTTATAAGATACATATATAAGGATACGCTCCGCCAATTTCTGTGTACCGGTATTTCTGGCTCTCCTGTGGTTTTCATCATATATGAGCTTCCCTCTTCCCATGTTAAGAGGATGTCTGCCCAGGAGCTTTCCCGTATCTTTGCTGTACAGTTCCAGACACCCTTCAGCTTCTTGCAACCAGACTGTCGTTTCTCCACTCCGGTAAGTTCCTGAAGGGACACTGTAGTAGTTTCCCCGATACTGTACCGTATTATCTTTACGCACATGGTATTCGGCCATGTATTCTTGCGGTGGCTGAGGAGTCCCATGATAGGGCATCATGAAATTTCTCTCCACGATAAACTCCCGGCTGGGGATCAGACGGGTGGTTCCATGCTCCTTTCCGTTCCCGGTCCTTTCCAGCCAAAGGCGTGCTTCTTCATTGAGCCTGTCTATGTCATGAAAAAGTCTCCCTGAGAGAAAGTTACCCTTTACGTACTTGACCACATTCTCCACCTTTCCTTTCGATTCCGGGTCCGCTTTTCGGCAGAATACAGGCAGAAAATGCTGTTCCTTTACGAATGACTGGAATTTTGTAGTCAGCACCAGATCTCCCAAATTCTCCCTTGATATAAGTACTCTGTCCTGGTCATAGATTATCTTGCGGGGCTTTCCGCCGAAATACTGGAAGGCAAGCTCATGTGCGTATACTGCAAGTTCCGTATCGAAAGGCCGGCGGCTGAAATGGATGAACTTCTGCCTGGATCGTGAAAGTACTATTGCAAAGAAGTACACTTTCACGTTACTTCCGTTTCCGGCAGGTATCCATTTCTCACCGAAATCAGCCTGTGCATATTCCCCGTAAGGTGTGTCCGGCTGTTTCTCATAATCCCGATGAACCCTGCCGTCCGAACTCTTTCCGATGCCGTATTTTTCCCTAATGCGTCCGACAAAGTTAAATACGGTCTTGCCGCATACTTGAGGGAAGTCCGGATAACATTCCCTGAGCCAGTCATGTATTCTGGCAGCAGATATGTACGGATATTCTTCCAGGGTTCCACGCACATACTCCTCATATTTTCCAAGTTTCAACTTATGTCTGCGATGAGAGTTCTGTTTCCTGATGAATTCTTCCCTGCTCATCGCCAGGTATCGCCGTACGGTGCTTCTGTCTACGCCCAGGCATCTGCCGATCTGTGTCTTGTTGAGTCCTTTGGAACATAGTTCCCTTACCTTGTACCACATATACTGTTTATCTTTTAAAAAGCGGCTCGTAGTTTCCATTTGATGTCTTTCTCTTTTTGAGCCGGCAAAGATAAGACATTCTATTCTCAGGATGAAGATGATTCAGCCCCGCAGGTGTTACATCATCTTTTCCATTTTTTCAAGGGTGAAATTACTGTTTTCAGGGGAAAGCGGAACCGGTTCCAAATGATAAGATTACAGTCCTTCCTGTTTTGTTCTACCATTCCGGTAGAACAAAACAGGAATTTTCATTGTACAATAAAAAAAGAAAAGAGGTCTCTGGCAGTCCTGATTGAAAGTTTTTTATTCGACGCATTATATAGCCCGTATATTTCCCAATCCAAATAATAAGAATCATCCTCTCTTTACGCTTAAAGAGAGGATGATAACAAACAAAACAAACAACTTTGCATCTTCACAGACACAAAATAGTCAGAGTATAAATGTTCAAAAGAGCATTTATCAAATACAAAAGTATTATATATTATTATTCTACTCAAAAACAATTCGCAAAAATCCTTTAAATAATATCTAAAAACATGTATGCCATACAGTTTGTGCCAGCAAGGGACAATGCCAATATAACAACCTTATAGTCATTACCAGTTTTTTATTATAATACACAGACAAGCCGTTCTTATACCATTTTGACTGTAACAAGCAGAATCCCCGGGAGTAAATACTGTAATTTACTTAAATAGATAATAAAGTATAATATTATTATCAGTATTTATCCATATAAAAATCCCCATTTTCCCATGAAAGGAAAACGGGGATGGTGTAATAATAAAGGAAACCGTCCGTTACATTTCTTTGGCATATCCTGTCCGAATCAAATCGGCAAGGAACTTCTCTGGTGTATCGGTGGCAATCCGTACACCCGACTGCACCACATAACGTTCGGCAAAATTGTGCATATACTGTTCATCGGTACAATCGGAATCCATCCAACTGCCCACACGAAGTTCATGCACAAACTCTTTGGCGTTGCCGGCAACGATACGTTCGTCACCAGGCAACATATATGTTTTCTTATTCATACGGCTAATTTTTTTGTTCTTAATTTATAATACAATTTTTGTTTTTCCCCCAAGAAAGGAAAATTTTCCAATCTGGTTCCTGCAGGCAGAGAACCTACGGATGCAAAGGTAATCATTCTGTCGAGAAAACGCACCCAATTTTCTATCTTTGTGAAACTGATAGTTCCCGAATGCTGTCTGAACTCCACCGTCTTGTGGCGCGAATAGGCTTGAAGGTTGACTTTCATATACCTGTTGGGAAACAGATGCTGCAGTTCCTCGATGTTTCGTGCCGAACGAATACGCTCATCAGAGAAACGTATCAGTGAATTACAATAACCATTTGTATTGCCCCTGCGTGAGGCTGGCATGAACTTGTCTATTTCAGTTTCCACATGTTTGTAAGAAAGCAACAGGTTCTGCCATGTGGTGATATTGAAGTCTTCAGCACTCATGTGCACATGCAATCCACAACTTCCATTAATCTTTACATTACAAACATCCAAAACCCAGCAGACTTTTTCCAGTTCTTCCAATCCATCTTCTCCCACCAATATAGGGCTTACGAGCTCAAATGTGTCATTCCCGTTCAGACTGCTATCCGTAACCAGTTTCCAACGTGAGCGCAAATGGTGGTTGTATGCTTCACTGGCCACTTCGATACCCGCCTCTCTCAATTCGTGAACGAGCCGTTCAAATGTGCAGTTGTAAGCCTCTATCTCGACACCGAATTTTCTTCTGAAAGAATAATCAAGTTCGGGTACGGTAACTACGGAAGTCTGAGTAGCAGGTAGCAATCCTTCATCTCTCATCCTTTTATAGACGTTCCACACGAATCCACGATTTCCACGAGTAACGAGCTCCGCTATTTCCCGGTGGGTAAGGCCGAGCAGAAGAAGTTTACGTATCTTCGAAGTCTTTGTCCCATTCTCGGCTAAAATGTTTCTAATTTCTTCATTCATAACGTGTTATATCCTTTATTATTACATATCAAAGGTAATGATTTTTCTCTGTTTGTCCAAATTATACACAGCTCTTTATCAGTGAATTAGCTTACTTTTGCTTCTGCTAATAATTGTATCCGTCTTCCTTTCAAGGGGGAGTTCACACGCTGTTTCCATCCGTTTCCATGCATTTACTGCCATTTTCTGTTTGTCACTTTCTTTCATGGGTGGGGCCTTCGGATTGTACGACTGTTCCGAAGTGCTTCCGGTGCTTTGTGGCTTCCGGGGCTAAGGGGCTGAAAGTCCCTTAGTGAATTCCTGATAAGGAAGAGCAAGAGGAGTTCCCGCACGCGAGAACCTTAATCGACGCAAAGCGTTGATAATGAAATATATATTTAAAAACATGTAAACCGATAATAAACTTCTTGTAAACATGGTGCTTTCAACTTTTTGTTAATAAGCATTTAATACCCGTAAACGCATGGTTTACGTAAATATATAAACATTTGATTAATAACAAATTACAATATCTTTATAAAAAGAATATGTTTACCTTTGACGTCCTATTTTTTATAAGTAACTTTGTATCAAAACAATAGTTGTTAAAATGAAGCAAAAAGGAACGGAAAAACTGACATGTTTTCTGAGAGTGTCACCCAGTGTCAAATACAGGCTTGATATCAACAGCGGTACGCAATCAAACAATTCCTATATCAGTCAGATGATGGAATATTTTGAAGTCTCCGGCGTAACTCCGCAGCAGATAACCAAACAACCAATTGTACAAATCCAGAAAAGAATAGAGGATGTTGTCAAGATACTCAGAAGCTATGAAAGGGATTATTTCAAACAAGTAATTGACAGGGATAACAAAGAAGAAAGAATACCGGAAGATTATGCCCGCCTGATGAATGAGATGCGTGATCTCAAGGAGAAGAACCGCCAGCTCCAACAACAGGTTTCTGAAAACGAAAAGGCGGTATCCGATGATAATGCCGGATATGCGGACAAACTCAAACGCCTGGCCGAACTTGTCAAATACCAGCTCAATCCCGACAGGTTTACGAAGGTAAAGTTCAGCGATGAGGTCAAGATACCCATTAACACCCTGCAGCTGCTCATCAAGAAGATTGACGAGGAATATGTACTGTAAAGCACACCGGCCTGTCAATACCCCGGGAGTATCGGATAACAAGGGAAAATGTGTGCAGCTGGTGGAATATCTCAGCAAGGAGTCACAGGACGTACGTCCTTACTATGATAATTTTTTTTCACAACAAAAAGACTTTGTCACACCCCGGACTGTCATGCACCATATAGACAATAACCACAGAACCCTGAAAAGAAATGATGATAAGTTCTATATGCTTTCCATCAATCCGAGCGGTGAGGAGCAGAGGCATCTCATAGAAAAGGTGACCGGAAAGCAAGTCGGGGAATTCTCGGAACTGACCGCCGGTGAGCAGGAAGAGGTACTGGCCGAGCTGAAAAAATTCTCCCGCGGATGCATGGACGAATATGCCCGGAACTTTTACCGGGAGAAAATCAAGTCCGGTGATGATCTGGTATGGTATGGACGTGTGGAAACGGAACGCCATTATAAAGGCGATGATCCCGAAGTGGAAGCCGGCAGGGCAAAAGCCGGTGACAGGAAACCGGGACTGCAGCTGCATGTGCATATTATCGTCTCCCGCATGGACAAGACACAGACCGTATCCCTTTCCCCCCTTTCCAAAAGCAGGGGGAACAGGCAGATACTTGACGGAAAGGAAGTGATTGTCGGTTTTGACCGTTCCCAATGGTCCACCCGGTGTGCATCATGCTTTAACCGGCAGTACGATTATTTTCCTTATTACCACTCACAGGATGAAAGCCTGAGAAAATATTCCGAGAACTGGCAGCTACGGAACGAACTGAAGAATCAGGCAGTCTCACAGCTTAAGCAGGAAGTGCTGCATGGAGAGCTTAAAGAGGAAAGACGCCTGTACACAAACACTTTCCGTCTCTACAGGTTCGTAGTGAATCCAAAGAAAGCCATCATCCGGGAATTGAAGAAAATGGGAACGGATCTGCTTACCGGAAGGGAGAGGTAAGCGCCCGTTCCCATCAATCTTATATGCCGTTATCACTATTCACAGGGAAACAGCTCACGGACTTCGTCAAGTATTCTTGCAAAATTCCTGCTGATTTCTTCAGGTTCCAATACCCGGACATCCGGCAGAGGTTTCTCGTTCTTCCGGTTGAACTCCTTCAACTTCACTTTGAAATAGTCCACATTGGCGCGGGTGGCCGAACCGATAAACTCTCCCGGTTCCAGATCCGCAAAATCGCGTCCTTGATAGATGTCCTCTTTCTGTGAGGATACGGTCACGCTCCTGTTCGTGCCACCGCCACTTTTCCCGGTACTTCTGGATTTCCGCTCCCTTTCTTCCTTACCGAATATCGACGGGTAATATTTCAATGCCTCCACATCTTTGGTACGTCCGAGAAAGAGATTTCCAAAGTTGGCTTCCACCGATGCCCTGTCGAGTTTGCCATACAGGTTCTCCAGCTTGGAACCGGACTGTGTCAGCAGGATGAAAGCGCACAGGTATTCACGCAATACTGAAGGCAGCGTTTCAAAGTTCTTGATGTTCACCGTTGTCATTTCGTCCAGGACATACACGAACGGAACCTTGTTCTGCATGGTGAACTGTCTGGCCGATATACTCATGAGCATGCCTATAACAGGTGCATAGACCGAGTTCTTGGAGAAACTGTTACTGATGGCAAACAGTTTGGGATTTTCCGGATCGATCAGGTTGAAATCAAAATCATCCCCCGAAAGGATATAGGCAATCTCCTCGTTTTGTGATATGGTTGCCAGATTATTACACAGGGTGGAAAGATAGGAAGCCTGTGTCTTCTCGGAACCTTCAGCCTTCAGATAAGCACCGGCCATCATTTCCGAAACAAGATTCTGCTGAAGAAACATGGATAGCTGCCGGGAAGAAGCCGTCATGATGAACGCCATGATATGCGGCAGCGTACAGTATTCGGGGAACTCGTCCCAGAACCTGAAAGCCACTCCACGCAGAATACCCAGCCCACCGGCCACCCATTCATTCTGCTGTTCTTTCTTGGGAAGCAGCGCAAGCAGGATATCCTCCATGAGCTGCAGCAGTTCGGTACGGTCCTTTACAACCTTCAGCGGATTGAAACGGTATGAACGCTCGGGCCTGTCAAAGCTGACATAATAAAACTTGTGCGGATAACCATGCTTCTCTATCAGATTATAGGCGGTCCGGGTATAATCGATATCCTTGAAGTCGTATATGAAGCCGGCAAACCCCAAACGGATATATTCCTCCAAGAGCCACTTGCCTATACTCTTGGTCTTTCCCGAACCTGCTCCGCCATAAATCAGGAAATTGGAATAGTAATAATAAAATTCCAGGTAGTTTTTCGATATTCCCGATTGTACGGGAAGTCTGATCGGGTTATTGTTCTCTCCGGGGCTTTTCGGTTTACCTCGTTCCCATAGCCATGACAGGACAAATATGACCAGGGAAGCACATGCTGGATAAAACACATATGCCGGAAAGAACAGATATGCCAGGCAGGTTTCAACAATTATGCAAAGCAAAAAAACAAAGAAATTGATATACCATTTGCGACTTATAGTGGAAACTCCTGTTATCAGTGAAGCCGCCGCCAATATAAACAGCTTGATATAAATGACATAATTCTCCATGTTACTATAATAATTTACTTTAATACATATTTTACTTTAACACTTGATATATAACTTACTTATTCTACTATAAATCCATCTGTAACGATTTATCATCCCTGCAACTCGTGGTTTCCAAACATTTGACCGTATAACCGGACGGGGTTCTGACTATCATAAGCGGTCTGTCGTACCCCGGCAGGTTAGTCGGCTTTCCCCGCAGAAGTGATATCCATCTGGCAGGACTTGTCTTCTCCGGTTTTGCCCCAATATCACGAAGTTCATCCAACACAGAAGTCATATCATGGGAAATACCGTTGACTTGTAAGGTCATTTGTTCACCAAAGATCCTGAGTTCCCGATTCCCCCAGGAAAAACTACATATCCCCGCCGGTTCATTCTCCGGTTCAGCCTTGTCAAGAAACTTGTGTCTATCCATTTCCATATTGTAATTCATTTCCGTTATAATTCCATTTCTGTAACTTTCCTCTTTAAAGCTGCCACCCCGGTGAGCTTTACCCCATAGCCCGAAGGTTCCTTGACAACCATAAGCATCCTGCCATCGTTCAGTTGCAAGGATCTGCCGCTAAAAAGCATTCTCCATTGTTCCGGAGTAAGTGAAGCCGGCTTGACACCCGCCTCTCTCATCTTCTCCAGTACCGGTGTTACGTCCGCTTCCGAACCTCTTTTCCTGATACAGGCGCTGCCATATTCGGAACCCAGTATAAGCTCGCCTCCGGATATCCGGATTTTTTCAGGTACGGCTGCCGTTTCCGCTTTTCTCAGGTTCTGCCCACTGGCATGGAGTATGCCTCTGAGCTCTTTCGTGTCAACCTCGATATTGAATCCCAGTTTCCGCAGAAGATTTCTGAAAGCCAGGCTGATCCTTTCCCAAACGGACAGGTCGGTTCCGCTCTCGGCCATATGTGCCAGATACTCTTCAGTGGCAACCCGTATGTCCAATTTTTCCGTCCCGGCCAGGCGGGTAATTTCATCGCGCAGCTTTTCCCCGCAGCCGGCAAACACTTCGTCCAGGAACGCATCCATATGCCCGTCCCCGACAAGCCTGCGCAGACCATAATGCGCTACGCCCTCATGCAGCAGGGTACGTTCGATATCCGCTTTTCCCCGGGCGTGCGGAAGATACAGGCAGATATGCTGCGAGGGAATGTCATACCAGCCCCGGATGTCTTTTCCGCAGGAAAGCAGGCCGCGCACGTCAGGAGAACTTACCTCATCGGCACGACGGATCACTTCCACAGGAATATGCTGTTTCCCGGCCAGAAAAGACGCATGGCGTGCGAGTTCGTCCATCCGGGCCTCCCTTGAAAGGAATATCTGTTCGCTGCGGGCAATATCCTCGGTGGAAACGGCAAGCGTGTTCCGTCTTTGGCCGGAAGTAAAATTCATCCTGGTCTGCACATTGCGCGCTTCCACTTCCCCTGCAGTGGAACGGTATTTCTGTATGCTGCTTTTGAACCGGTCAATGTCATTCACCAGGTCGAAGATATTCTCGTACCCGTATTTTTCAGCCACAAGGCTGAGAGGGTAGTCGTAATGCCTCAGTATTGTCCCATAGGGTACTTCCCGGCCAAGCGCGGCGAATATGCCTTTCGGGGTGTTGTCGAAACCTCCACCCTCTAAAATCCTTCCGTCAGTGGCCTGTACGATATCCAGAATCACATTTTCTGCCGTATTTTTAAATTCCTCCGGACTGCTTCCCCTTGCAAATCCCTCCATGCGTTGTATGGCATGTTGTATCTCATGTGCCAGGACTGACTTTACATCCTCTGTCCGGGAGATGTTTATCACGATCCTGTTATCCGAATGGAGATAGGTTCCGCCATAGTCAGCCGACGGCAGGTCTACAAACTCCAACCGGGTTTGTTTCATTTCGGGATAGGCATGGAACAGTTCATCGTCCTTCACATAGTCATCCAGATAAATCCGTTCACGCAGCGCGTCCTGTTCCTTCAGTCCGGCTGCCAGTTCCGTCAGTTCCGTAAAACGTTTCCACTCTGTTTCAGAGAGTACTTTGCCCACCATCTGCCGGTCAAGAAGATTTTCAAGCTCCCTGTACCAGGACTGTTTTTCCAGCAGGCGTGAGCAGCCCAGATCTCCGGCCGGATGGTATTCGAAATCCGATGTCTCATAGCGCCACTTGCTGTCAGCTCCGCGTTCCCAGCCTGTCGCCATTTTTATTGTTCCGGCATCCTTGCCTGACTTCTCCATTTCGCGGGCAACCGCAAGGTTCTCCAGACGCGGACAGGCCCCCTCGAACCGGTCAAGGTTGGAAGCCCCTTTCTCCCCTATGAAGCGGAAACGTTCATGTGCGGTTATCTTCAGGTCATTCTCATTGAAAATGACATAGTTTCGTGCACCGTCGGCCCGGCCACCGGTAGAATACTCCGCCGGATAGTCAATGCCTGTGAATCCTGCCCGGGAAAGAAACCCGCTGGCAAGCCGCTGTGAGTCGGTATCCCGGTCCGGATTGATGAACATGTAGTCCAGAAAGCCGTAGAATTCTTTCCCGCTGTTCCATACGTTTGACTTGCCGTTCCAGAAATCTGTCGTGACTCCCGGAAGGAAAAGCCGTTCCTTGCGGAGCTGTAGAAATATCCTTCCCTTCTGCTCTGCGGATACCGGCCTGTCCCAGTACAGATAGTTCGTGCCGTTATCCTCCGGGATGTTCACCCTGTAGAGGTTGCGGGGAAGGTCTACGCGGATTTTGCCGCCGTCGATATCTGCAAGCAGTTCCGTCTTCTGCCTCTCGAACTCTTTCCGCCTTCTGCTGCGTGGGGATGCCACACGCCCGTCGATATAGACAGAGGCGACGTTCTGTTTCAGGCTGTCCGGATCGGTGGAGGAAAGGAGGTGCGTTTTCCATACCCGCCATACGTCATCAAAATAATATTCGTTGTCAAGCACCGAGGATAAGGGCTCCCCGTCATAGGTGATGTGGTTTCCCCGCTTTATACCGATGGCCGCATACCTTTTGGCTATTGCATCCACCTCTGTCACATAAGTGCCCCATCCGTAGGCCTGCGCCCCTTCACCGGTTCCGGCAAAGGCATGGTCGAAATGTTCGAAACAGGCCGGACTGCCATGATAGACTTCACGAAAGCGGATGTCCTTCTTATAGCGAAGAAAGCTGCCTGCATTATGTGTGGCAGATTTTATTTGGCTGGAGGTAAACGAAATATAATCTATCGTGCAACCATTTTCGAGTTTCATGTCGGCACTGTCCGCAACATTTAAAATCACGGCCCCGTCATATCCTTCTATTTCCGCTACATTAGCTAAATCGGATGCCGCCATTTTCACGCCGCCATATACTATAGAGGAGAAATTTGCCCCTTGGGCGTCCACCATCAAAGGGGTACGCAAGTTCAAATACACGTCATAGATCTTTTCGCCATATCCTGAGGCATTCCTCTTATCCGAACTGAAAAAATGACCGCTGTTTATAAAACCGTCCCCCCACCGGTTGAACTCATAAAACGTTTCATGGCTCCCATGATAGACCACCAACGGTTCCCCGTTCTCATCCACAACTTTTGAGCTGTTTGTTTGGAGAATAGAGAACAAACGCTTATCTTTGAAATCGGAAAGGAGCGGATTACTTTCAATTCCAGCTTTTTGTATTGTTGGGATAATTGAGAGCAATTCGCTCTTTTCTATGCTTGAGAGTCTGTGGTCATAGTATCTGATGCCGTTGTTTTGATTGGCGACAACCGCCTTGACGGTATAACTGCTCCCGCCTATCTTCAACCCGCATACATAATAGGAAAACGACTTTATTCCCGGATACTTGCCGGCATCCTCGTTGGGGAGCTCGTCTATGAAAATCGAATCCTCTATAATCCGGGGAATGGCGGCAATGCTCTGAAGATGCTCCCTGTCCTTGTAGTCATGCTGCAGTATTTCCCGGATGCGCCGCGACTGTTACCGCCGGTCAGGGATATCGGGGTGTTTGTATCCTTATTCGTATATTCACCCCGCAGGTTCTTGCCGTATTCCAGGGCATTCTTCTTGTATTGTTTCAGATCATCCACCGGTGCAATCTCATTACCTGTTATTTCCACAAGTCTGGCATTATACAGTTTTTTTATGCGTGCGGCCTTTTCCCAATCTCCGAACCATTCCTTGAAAGCTCCGGTTCTGACCTGTACCCACTGCCTTTCATTCAAATTTGTGGGCTGTCCGTTCGGAGCTTGCATATAACATCCTGCCGCCTTGCTGCGCGCTATGATATCCAGCTCTTCATTTGTGAAAACATTTTCAGATGTCTTTTCCATCAGCTTAACTATCGGTTAGTATGACAATATGATTTATCCGGAAAGAAAAAACTTGTTTACTTATTTACTTCAAATAAATTCAAAGTAAATAAGTAAACAAGTAATGCCGTCGGATTACGAACGGAACTTCTACATATCGGCACTGGCCTGCCGGCTCATCCGGTTGGTCGTACCTATGGCTTTGAGCGTATATCCCACCGGCGTTTTCGAAAGCATCAACGCGCGGCTCTTTGTCGCGGCTTTCCGGGTGGTGGAACCGGCGGAAGAACTTATACTCTTGCCTTTGAGCAGGGCATTCCATTCCGTAGCCTGCATATTCTCCACCTTGACACCTTCCTTGCGCAAATCTTTGATGATGTTTTCTATATCGTACCCTTTCTTTCCGGAAGTTGACGACTCACTGAATTGCCCGACGGCCTTTGCAAGCTGTCTGTCCCTGTTTGTCCCGGCACTACGAAGCGCGGACTGACGGGAACCGGCATCTTCTTTCTGCCGGATCTCCCGGACGGTTTTGTCATATTCCATATTGATGTCCTTTATCTCCCCGTCCAGTTTTTCGGTGGCGGCCTTTACGGTTTTGGCGGACGGCCTTTGCGTCTCCTTGCTTTTCATTTGGGCGGAAGTGTTTTCATTTGCGGCGGCATTGTCCTTGCCCTTCGATGTTGCCGTTCCTGCTTCTGTCTCCGTTTCGTTTTTTACCTCAGCAGCACCTTCCAGTTTGACACCGTACATCTCCTCCGCCTGTCTTTTCACCTCTTCCGAAGGATGCCGGATGAGCTGTGCGGCTTTTCTGTCGGTATGCAGGACAAAAAGCTGTACTTTCTCCGTCGGTTCTTCAATGAACCGGACATTACCGGGATTTTCCCTGACCGCGGCAAACTGCATGATTTCCGAGGGTGCGGATACATAACCGATATTTTCTCCCCTGGCTTGCACTGCGGCCAGTTGTACTGTCTCGGAAGGGGATTTGATATACCGGAATACTCCCGGATCTCCTTGTACGGCCATATGTTGCACTTTCTTTGCCGGCTCTTCAATATACCGGATATGCTCCGGAGCTTTCTGTACGGCTGCCAGTTGTACCTTCTCTGCAGGTTCCTTGATGGAAGCGATGTATTGTGGATTTCTCAATACGGCCATTAACTGTACTTTTTCCGCAGGCTTTTTTATCAGGGAGATGCATTCCGGTTTTCTTTCCACGGCCATCATCTGGGCCTTTTCCGTAGGGGAAGAAATGAAACCGATATAGACAGGCCTGTTGCGTATGACGGCAAGCTGCACTTTTTCACTGGGTGCGGCAATGAAATGGATATTATGCGGGGCTCCCTTGATTGCGGCAAGCTGTATCTTTTCCGCAGGCTTGTCTATGAAGCAGATAACACTTCTGTCCCTTCGTATTGCCGCCATCTGGACACGTTCGGAAGGATTTTCAATCATACTGATGGCGCGGGGATTTCGGAGAACCGCCCTCATGTCCCGGCTGAAAAGGGCGGCCAGTCGTTCTAAAATGGTAGGCATACGTTCAGTTTTTAAAAGGTTCGACTTCTTTCATGAATTTTTCAATGGCTACCGTACTCGGCCTTTCCCCGGCTTTGTCCTTCTGCATCTGCAGCACCAGTTCTTTGGCCGCTTCCAATACTGTCTGACCGGGGAAAAGACTTAGTCCCAATACACCTTCCATAGCGACGAAACAGGCTGTCGGTGAGGGGTTATGTATCAGGAAGATGCTTTCCGCAGAGGTGATGACAGCCGAAAGCTGTACCTTTTCCGTGGCAAAAGGAAGATGCCTGATGAGTTCCGGCTTTTTCTGCACCGCGGCCAGTTGCATCTTTTCGGTAGGATTTTCAATTTGTAGAATCGTATCCGGATCTTCCAGGATCGCTTTCAACCGGAATGTGTCCGGTAATGTACTGTTTTTATTCAACATGACTGTCTGTTTTAATTATAATGATATGCTTTCGGGAAGCAAGGTACGGCGGTTCGTCGCAATTGCGTTGCGATATACGATAAAAAGAGAACGGACACCCGGGATATCACATCCGGAGTGTCCTCTAAGATGAATTCAAGGCGGTAAAATGTATATGATGGTATATAAGGCCGTTCTTAAGCAGCGTCCGTAGTCTCTTTGTAAAGCATGATGTCCGTATAGGATGAGTTGTAGTTCATTCGTGCCGTAAGTGTGGACTTGCCGGTTCCCCTGAAAGGATTGCCGATGCCGGGATGCTGCTCCATCCACTCACAGAAGTCCAGTATGGGTGATTTTCCGGAAGTGAAATAGACAAACGGATGCCCGCCCAGGACAAGCAGTACATCCAGGTAATCCTGCAGCCTCCAGTCCATCTTATATGTGCTGATATCCGTTGCCATGTAGGGCGGATCAACCAGAAAGACAACATCCGTATCGGCATTGTACTTATCCGCAAGTTCCTTATAGTCACAACAGACCACTTCCAGACCGTCAAGATAACCGTCACAGCTGTAATCGTTTTGACGCAGCTTGTTATAAAGGTTCTGCTTCTTCAACTCTTCAAAGTTCAGAACATACTTCATGGAGAAAAGAAGGGATGATGAGAGGGTGAGATAATCCACAAAACCGTTTCGCTCGTCCTGAAGTATGCGTTCTAAAAACATATCGCGCATACTGCCTGTGAGCTTTTTATGCCGGGGATAACCTTTGGCTGTTTCACGCAGGTCTTTCAGCAGTTCATTGGTACGATGGATATTTTCCAGACGCTCACGGTAGTTGTCGTGGTCATTGTAGATTACGGTGGCATCAGGCCGTTCCCGCTTGGTGATATGCGACAGCAGGCCGGAACCGCCGAACAGGTCGATGAAAACAGTCTTGTCACTGAAACGCTTCAGAACCTTCCTGAATTCCGATGCGAACATGCGTTTCTGGCCCACGAAAGGAAGTGGAGCCTGGAAGTAAGTCTTTTCCATTGTCATAGTCTTTTTGGCGTGTTATATAATGGTTGTGTTTATAATTCAGGCGCAAAGTTCTTCCCATTCACCCATGAAAGCAAACAAAACGGCACACTCATACTGCGTGATACATACATTCCTTTTTAAAACGTCCGATAATCTCGTACACTTTCCGTTCGCAGACACCATGCCTGGCAGAAAGAACAGTAACGCAATAGGTTACTTTGTCGCCGGCATTGCGCATCTTCTCATACTCTTTATACAGGCCGATATACTTGTAGTCATCCGGCTTGGAACCCATTCCGGCCAGAAGCTCCAACAGTTCCTTGCTTAGGTTTAATATCTCGAATAATGTCATAGCATATATAATTTTATTGTATCTTTGCAGCATCTCACTTACATAAAACCAAAAATAAAGCAACCAATGCGCGAACAGAGGCTTTTGCCCCCGGTCGTGCGCACTGGTTGCGTCCTGGTTAATATGTAGGTGAGATGACTATTGACAGGCCGGGGGCTTTTTCATTTCTTAAACCGCTCGGAACTTCTCCGGTACACATGAAACGATTTCAACCTTTCCTGCCACTTTATTACATGCCGTAAGCATTTTCTGCTTTCATGTTTCGAACGAAAGTATTTTAATTCGCCGCAACGTCGTTGCGTTTTACATTTATTAAGCATCCCTGTTGATACACCGGTTTCCTCTTGAAAGTAAAATACTTTTTATCCGTTTATATTTACTAAGTAAAATAAGTATATTACTTATTTGTATATATTAATATTTCAATTAATATAATATAAAATATATTTAAGTATCATACTTGATAAGTAAAAACATGATAAAACATTTGCAGTAATGCACAATTATTACTATCTTTACACCGTAATAATCAAGGAGATATAAATATAATGAAAACATTAACGACAGCATGTGTAAATCATAAGGGCGGGGTTGCAAAGACCACATCCTTATTGAATCTGGCAGCCGGAATTGCAAAACTATATGGCAAAAGGGTTTGCATTATCGACGCAGATCCGCAGGCGAATACGACGATAGCGGCATTCGGGGAAGAAATGGCAAGTCTTTCCCAGGACAGTATGCTTGAGAGTGTATTGCAGGATTGTATGCAGGACAGACCTTTGAGACTGAAACCGCAAAAATGGTTGGAAAAGGTGGATGTCATACCGACATCATTGGATCTGGCAGCGATGGAAGTGGTAATGAATACGGCTCCCGGCAGAGAATTCCTTTTCAGGGAAATCATAAAAGGCTTGGAAGGAAAATATGATCATATATTGATAGACTGCCCGCCTTCATTGGGGATCATCACACAGAACGCATTGATGGCAAGTGATTTTGTAATCATACCCACAGACGGAAACTATTTCGCAATGAAAGGTATTGAGAAAATACACTATATCATCGGTCTGCTGAAAAGGAAACTCGGAGCCGGCGTCCGAATAATCGGTTACTTCATGACCAGATATAATGCCAAGAGGAAACTGGATGTGGATATCAGGGAAAGCCTGAAGGGGACATTGGGAGAAAGCGTATTCGAGGTGGCGATCCGTAACAATGTGGCATTGGGAGAAGCCCAGTACAATGCCATGAGCATTTTCGATTATGCGCCTTCATCCAACGGAGCGGAAGATTACCGCAAACTGACAGAGGAGTTTCTCCTGAGAATTGAAAAGTTAAATGCAAAATAGGAATAACTGTATAGACGTTATGAAAGAGTTCAAATCAAAAGGGATATCTTTGGAAGGTATAGTAGGAGAAAATCCTGTGAAAGAAAAAAAGACGGCAGGGAAGGCATATAACCAAAGCATTGCAATAACAGAGGATCTGGTATGGGAACTGAGGTCATTCGCATCCGATCACCGTTGCAGGGGAGTCAAAACGGTACTTGAAAAAATAGTGGGATGCTTCGTCAGGGAAGATGGGACTCTGGATCGCGACAAGCTGGAAGAATTCTGGAGAAAGTATGTAAACAAGTAAATATATAATATACTTATTAAGTAATATACTTTATTTTAAGAACAATGAAGATATACGGATACATATTGGCAGCTTCACTCGCATGCACGCTTTTTTCATGCGGAGAGGATGGGGTATTGCCGGAACCCGAACCGCCGGTAATAGGACCGGGAGACAAGGATGAACCGGATGAAAAACCGGACAAAATACAGTTGGGCATTACCGCATCGCTACAACCGATGTCGCAAACCAGAGGAATCATAGAGGCATTCATGCCGGGACATAACATGGGTGTCTTTGTCGTTACGGATGGAGCCGGCCAGACAACAAAGAACGCCTCTTATCTTTTTGATGGGAAAACTTGGAACGCAGACCGGGATGTACCGGTGGAAGGAGATGCCGATGTAGTAGCATATCTGCCGTATGACAAAGCTGTGACCGATTATGTGAAGGTTGCTTTCGACTTGACAGATCAGGACGACATATTGTACGGAACAGCTAAGGTGACAAAGGATATTCCGACTGCAAGTCTGGAAATGAAGCATGCGATGACATTGGTACGCGTACGCCTGATGAAAGACGAATACATGGGTACGGGACTGGTATCGGACATGACTTTCAGGAATGTATATACAGCCGGGACGCTTGATGCCACGACGGGAACGATAACAAAGGATTACGGAACCGGACGGGGGATAATCAAGGCCGGCGGGAACTACATGCTCAATGATGCCAACCCGGTGATTGTGGATGCCATCCTTATGCCCAAGCCGGCACACGATGAACCGGTATATGTAAGCTTCACCATTGACGGGCAGGAACATACCTATACATTCCCGGTACTGCATGAATGGCAGGCAGGTATGAAATACACCTATACCCTGAAGATGACAGGAAACTATAATTCCCCGGTAAACAAGGAACAGGTTGATATCGATGTGGAATATTGGAGCCAGTATGGTAAGACGGATGAAATCATACTCAATCCGAATCCGGCAGATTACGAGTTTACCATTTGGCCGAACTATACGGAATACGGCTATGATTGCTATCAGAATGAGGGTAAGGTGTTTGGTACATTCTATTATCCCTGGTGTGGTACATCGGAAGGAGAACTGCGTTTTGTATTCATGAGGGAAGGAACCAATGAGATAGTGGAAAAATTCCAGCCGATAGACATCAAGACCAATGGTGCATGGGACGGCAAGCGTATCCAGTGCTATGTTACTTCCGCTCCCGGTACATACCAGCTTGTACCTCTGTTCCGTAAGAAAGGAGAAACAATGTGGTGCAAGGCAGTTGATTATGACTATGGCAGTACGGATGAGGAATGGCTGTATGAAGTAAAAGAACCTGCACCGGATAATCTGCCGGCATTACGCGATATAGAATTGGAAGGCCAAGGTAATACTACCTTTTTATCTTATCGTATCCCTTTTAATCAATCATTCAATATAGTCTTTACTTTATCTAATAAGGGAGAAAAGGCCTTGAAAGGAAAAATAAAAGCTGTATGGGAACGGGAATTTAAACTTGCCTCTAACTCATATAGACCAAGTATTCAGAAAAAAGAAGCCGTTAATGATAATGAGTGGAATGACGAGATTGGAAGAGTTGATATAAATATCCAACCAGATGTACGATTTTGGAAAGGTATTATAGAATGTAAAGTCACTCAATACTATCCAATGCCTCATGTGAATGGAACAGAATATGCCGGGCCAATAATTCATCTTTATTGGTTGCCTGAAGGGGCATCGGAATGGCAACTTCTCAGATTGGATGCAGACTATTTGTTCAATCGTAATCATGTGAATGGAGATATTTGGGATGAAACATTAAATTATATAAATGTATCCCTTTCAGAATGGTATAATTAAACATTGATAAACAAGTAATTACAATAAGTATATATAGATAATACAAATTAAAGATACAATTCATTTGGCATTAAAGTAAGATGAATTTAAGGTGGAGAGATCCCGCTGCAGTGATGCACCGGGATTTCGTTATTTTTAATTCCAACAGTACTATTACAGCAAGATTTGAACAAAATGTAAAGGATAATGTAATTGGTGCTCGGTTTGCCTTAGGCCCTGGTCTCCGCATTACTGTAGAAGTTTCAGCTGATTATCCAATCGCATCTCCCATCACAATCTCATACAGTGCACAAGGTACTTTTACATATTACGATGATCCACACGAACCCAGCCAGCCACCTACAGATTATTTTGATAGTAGAATATGGACTAAAACTTTGAATGTCGGAGAATTCGAATGGGAATTTTCATTTATTCCGGATGTATATGGTACATTAGAACCGGGGATGCCAAGTGACGCTATTCTATTAACCATATCTTCTGCCTGGATAGATTTCGATAATTTCTCCGATTCTCAATATAATTACATTTGTGCTGAATAGAATAAATTGCTTGGTATAACAAAAGGGGCAGTTCCGGAAAAAACCGGATAGCCCCTTTTTTTGTACCAGATATATCATTCAAGGTGAGTTCTATCAATTCAATTTATCCTCTTGTATCAGACAGCAGAACTCTTTAACTGCCCAATTTGTGAGCTTTAGTCTTGCAAATTTAGCGAATATTTTCTACCCCCCCCCAATTTTTACAAT